>Ga0116231_10000182_pt1 | contig 88858 bp, 69 predicted proteins | sample S1TSphgellanicum_2_FD_89695 | JGI IMG/M metagenome (GOLD analysis project Ga0116231, IMG submission 89695) | Host-associated microbial communities from peat moss isolated from Minnesota, USA - S1T2_Fd - Sphagnum magellanicum MG | ecosystem: Host-associated > Plants > Peat moss > Unclassified...
ATGTTTTTTTTATGTAGTTGATAAATAATTAAAAAAATTTTCTCAAAAATGGGTGGTGGGGTGTGGGCCCCCCCCCCCCCCCCCCCTTTTTCTCCCCGTCATACCCCCTTTTTGGGGTAAAAGTAGAATGTATTTAAAAATTTAAAATGAAGAAAAATGTTCCAATCCACTGTCAAAATGCAAGAATCAAAGTGTTTGATTCATCCTTGATTAAAAATATACACAAACATGTACTTTATGGTCTTCCTTGTCTTCTTGGCACTCAATTTTATCCCATATGGTTTGTTCAAAGTTTTCCCCTTTTCACCTATATAGGTGGGCCAAAGTGGAGACATTACATTATCATATAGAGATTTTTATTTTGAAGAACTTCCAAAGTTTCAATTTGTTTTCTTTTTTTGCAATGGGTCAATCAAAATGGTTCATTAAAAATACAAAAAGTTACATGTCAAATGAAATCTGTGGAAAAGACTTTAACCTTGAGACCCCTAGTTTCTATTGTTGTGTTTGCATCCATGGTTTTTTAATTGTGAAATTATAAGTTTTAGCAAGAATGAATATATTTTTGAAATACCAATTACATGTCTTACACTATGATTAGAACTAATTATGGACTTCATCTCAACCTTTTTTGATCCACCTTAGTGTGTTTTCACCTTTGAAGTGAATGAAAATTCAAAATCAAAGAATATTTTAAATAATTATTTAAAAACTTTCAATATGGCAAAAGCCTAAACTTGAGCTATTGACCAAGATTAGGCAAAGACAAGGAAATGAGTGAATGCAACTTCAAGACATATTAAGAATGAAGCAATCACACAAATGAAAGTAAAAAAACTTAAAAGTTAAAAGGAGACACTTTCAAGGCTCTCAAGTATTATGTTTCCACTTTGGGAATAATGATTCATGGGTGCAATTTGGGAGTTAGGATCCCCAAAGAATCCCAAATCTTTGAAGGTAAATTGAGGTTTGGAAAATCAAACCTTGTTTATAATCAATTGGTTTTTCATTTATATGGAAAGGTCTTGAAAAATATAACAATATAATGGGTTTGCATTTTCACAATAAAGTTGTTCCAAGAAAGTTATGTCCATTTGAAGAGTCGAGAAACAAACCATCATAAAAAGTCCCACAATTGAAATGTCAATTTAGAGAGGTAAATAAAATTGACTTTGGAACTCGATAAGACATTCGAAAACTTTTCATCAAAACTTCTAGATGGTGTGCTTGCATGTTCAAATTGTTCAAGTTTCCTAGGAATTATAAGCCTTCAAAATTATAATACACCAAAGTGTCCTAACTTCAAGACATGACTTTGAGAGCCTATAGCTCCCATGGACATATACAAACTATAATATAATGAATAATGCCTCCTATGTGAGTTTGAGCCATGGTATGTTTGTGGCAAGTTGTGACCCAATTTTGGCTCCAAAATGGACCAGCCTTCTTTATTTATACAATCAAGATGCCTATGAAATGCATGTGAAGTGCCACTTTGTCACAATCATCTCAAAGCTCTCACATTTAATCTAAGGCATAAGGAGTTAAGGGGCATGCCCCAAGTTGACAAACTTTTACGATTGTGGAATTGAAAATTTACTAATGACATCAATTGATTTAGGGGTGCATCACAATAACAACATATGTTGGTGTTGAACACCTATCATTCCATCCATAAGATAGGATGCCCTATGACCACAACATTAAGTGTTGAACCACTTCTTAGTGTGAATCAAAGAGGCTTTCAACATACAATCAACAAATCCTTGTAGATGATTGAAAAGCACATGTCCCACAAGTTGTTTCATATTTTTTGGAGCCCATATGAATAAGTTCCCAATATTTGAAATTGAAGCATGGGCTACCCTAGAGTGATGCATGGGATGCATAGGACCCCTCATAACTACAACTAGCCCTATGCTCATGTTCACGCCTTTTAGTAATTGACTTCAAACATTTGAACATTCTTAACTTTTCTTGATAATACAAGATAACATATCCTATCGCCATTCCCCCAAAAAGCCTTTCACCCACTTTCCTGCATCATTAAACCAAGAGGCCAAAACCAATCATCTGAAAACATGAACATAGTTCTCAAAAGCACACACCCATAACCACTTATCAGTAAAGTATTATCTCCTTCAATTGACATAAACCTCTTTTGAAAAAGTTCCCATTCCCCAACAGATGTTTGTGACAATGTCTTATGACCATCATCATCGAAGTGTTTAAGTGGTCTCTTGTGACTAGGATTCTCCAAAAGAACTCATTGAGAACTTATTACAATCCCTGGAGGCTGGCAGATTTAAAGCATCCTACCTTATTGACTTCGTCCACTTTTGAGAACGGAAGGATTCAATGTTGAACATTGACCAACATATTGAATTTCTAACACAAGGGTAGCAATAATGAGAAAACTTGTTCATGATGTTGGCTAGTTCAATGAAGCATCAAAACATCACCTTCACTGTGAATGGAAGTGATTGGTTGAAATTATTTGCATGAATTTGGTTTGCTTTCAATCATAACTATAGATAAATATGTAACAATATACAACCAACAAAAAGAAAGAAATTGTCACCAAATCTTCATCCTAAGGTCGACTCACATTTCCATACATAGCAAGAAGATCCAATCATGATGTTTGCTAGTACATGAGGGATAACTATCCTAATTTTGAAATGTACAAGTTTGAGAGGTAAGGTTTTCTCTATTTATCTTGCACTAGTAGTAGCAAGCATGTAATTCTGCATGCAGTTCTGTGTAACTAGACTGCAGGGCTAGCCTCCTATTGGAAGCCTAACTTGAACCAGACCATGTTAAAAGCTTCCTACCAGAACCAGACTTAGGAATTCAATCATGCAATCAGCCTTTCATTAAAATCATGATATTCTTGCGAATGTCTTAGATGCCCAAGCTCCAGGGTAACTAGAGTTGTCAATGTTCTCTTCAATGGTCTTAGCTCCAGCAGACTTCATCATTTTTTGGAGTCACCCCCCCTCTGAGGTAACTTCAGTTTCTAAGATGATGTTCACATATGCCGATCCCAAAATGTGGTCAACATTTGTTTCTTGGGATCATGTTTTCAATTCACATTCTCATCTTTGTATTGTTACATCTCTAGGAATTTTACCTTGGGGAATAGGAGTTCATCTAGAACTCCTAGCTTAGCTGCTGATCCTTTAAGATCCCCTTCTCTTTCCACTAGGAATCCCATAGTATTGGTCTAACTAGTATCTCCCAACATCTTCCCACAGCAACCTTCTAATCTTGTACAACCATCAAGAGTTCCATGCAAGCTTGGCTCCAGTGTCTGACTGGTCCAACAATTGCCCATGCACAGGGAAAGAGCTAGCTGGACATTCTGTTTGCACTGTGAGGCTCACCACCCTGAAAATGCTTTGATGTTTTCTGATCCATATGCAGGACAGCCTTTAAAGGTGCAAGAAAGAAATCATTCCCTGTTCTCAAGCTTCAAAGGTGGACTTGCAAAGTGATCGTGCTCTTGAGGCTGTATGGAAAAGAACTCCATCATGGACACCAGAGCAATTCAATTCAGGGCTACACCCACCGAAAAGACAGTGGGGTACTTCAGATTCAATAACCAGTCATCTCTGGTCACACAAAATCATCTCCTGGTTCAGCACCTGTACCGTTGGAGGGCCATCAGTCCGGGGACTTGTGAGTGAGTAGTATGCCAGCAGCTGCTTTGTGCTTGGCATGAGTTCTACATGCATATATGGTTTCTTTGCAGCTAGGCATTGACCAACTGCCTCTGTGGCACCAAAGCCTTGCACCCAGAAGTACTTCAAACTTTGCATCGATAAAACTGCCACTGCTGTTTCTACCTCTCCAACTGGACAATTCCTGAGCTCCAATCTTTCAATCTTCTGACACCCATGTGCCAAATTTGATATTCCAATACCAGAGTCACCACAACAACCAAGGAGGACCCACTTAAGGTTCCTCCCTAACTCCCCAATAAATGATACCCCTGTATCAGTCAAACATTTACTTCGCAAGTACACTGAAAAGCGTGTGAGCTTAGGGCAACCTTGTAGCAGTGACTGGACACCCATGTCCAGGGGGAGATCTCGCACAAGCAGGGAAGTTTGAAGTAAAACAATCCGGAAATCCGTTAAGTTGGTTAGACAACGACCCACAGCAGCTAGTGATGCATTTGTTACATCTGACAGGTACATAACTAAAAACTGAAGCTCATGGCAGCCTTCTGCAATTGCTGTCAGTCCCCTGTGTGTTACAGTTCCCAGACCTTCCTGGCCATCAACCCTTATCCGCTTTAGCCTTTTACTCGTTTTGCCCACCACCTCCAGCCCTTCGTCCTCTAGCACATTGCGCACCTGTAATCCTATTGTTTCAGCACTATTACAAGTCACAAAAAAGAAGAAACATGAAGCTAGAACAGAATGGTGATGATATGGAATCTAGGAATGAAGGAACATGGCAAGAGTAAATCAAAACTTGCCTCTAATTCTTCGAGGCAGAAGCAATGTGAGAGGACCTGACAATGACCCTCTGCACTCAGTGATGCATATTTGAGATCAAGAATCTTCAACTTTGTAACCCAAGGAATCAGTGATGCTGTCACCAATGTGTCAGGGTCTTGCAACAAAGTGTAGCATCCAGCTCCAAACTCGTTTAAGCGCATTGATGTGTAGTTCATGATTTCTTGCAGTGTTTCCAATTCGATTTCACCAACTTTAAGTGCAGTAAGAGCAGTGCACTTCTGTACAAGTGAAAGAAGTGCTTCACTGACATTTACCTCATCCAGTTCAGTTGCTGAAATATTTAGGCTCTCTAGACATGGATTATTCTCACCAAGCTCAAATAGCCACTGCCCTCCTTTATCCTCAATCTTGCTTTCCTCAAGATATAGCTTCTTCAGTGATCTGGTGGTACAAGACCAGTGTTCTGTGTGAGTAACTGAGGAAGAAAATTAAATAAGTACAAGGTAGCAAGAATAAGGCCAATAATGAGAAGTTGAAACTTCATTACCACAGCAACATTCCTGGAAACCTCCCACAAGGTAATATAGAAATAAGACCAATTAGGTCTCCCAAGTTCAAGGCCTGTAACACCCAGATTTGGTTTGCCCATCATAATACCCATTTGAGAATATGAGCCCCAATGTGCAGAAAGCAACAGGACGTTTACTAGCCATGAAAAGAAGGCTTTTATCCAAGAATAACAGTTAGGGTTGCTTTACATGTCTTTCTTGATGCCACTCTAAATCATATCTTGAAAGTACATGTTAAGGGCCACAGTAAATCAGCACCCACCAGCACACCATAACAGATGAATGGTAAGTGGTCAGGAAACAGGTTTCTGTTAGGTTTCAGTTCTGTAACTAACCATGGTGGTTAGCTCAGTTGCTTTTTTTTCTACCTTCCTAGTAACAACCCACAAGCAGATTCTTAGTAGGTAGGTAGTAAAAACAGCCCTTACTTACATATTAACCATTTAAATACCTAGTAGTTATCTATTTTCCTACCTATCTACCTATATATGAGACCTACAGAATTGGTTACAAAGGTGAAACCAAATATTGACTCAGTTGACGTTCATCCACAACTGAGTAATAACAGGCATCCAGTGGATGGTGCGCTGGTGGGTGCTGGTTCACTGTGGCCCATGTTGAGTGTCCAATTTAATCAAACATAACACAGTGCCATGGTCTCCATTAAGGGCTTCCGTATGATGACCATCAAAGCAATCACCAATCCAAAATCATAGGATTAAAACTGTTACTAAAATTATGAGAAGATATATTTCACCTGCATGTCTGAGCAATATACTTGAGGCCTAGAGTTGAAAAGCCTGAGCATTTGTCCAGCTTCAAGACCTGCCATAGGCATCAGTAGAACTCAAGTCATTGCAATTCAAACATGGACTGAAACAAGTGATTCTCACAACAACAAACTAACATTACATGGTTAAGTTGTGCAACTAATCATCTGGCAATAATTTCCAATACAAATCTGAACATGCAAGTTCTGACGTGTCACCTCATACAAATCTGAACATGCAAGTTCTGATGTGTCACCTCACAGAAGAAGAAGCAAAGGAAAACTCATATCTTTGAAATTGTAGAGAAATCTCAACAACAATAATTTGAAGATAATATGACAATGTGTGCTGTCATAACCTTATGAGAGTTGCTCACAAAGTGTCAGACCATCACCTTCATCACTAATAGCAGTGCTGAGTTGCCATGACAACCTGCTGACTTCATCAGCTCCCCATGGATGGTCTAACATAATGATCCACCCAAAATTCCAGGCAGAAAACAAAATACCAAATTTGTGTCCTGAGTTTCTGTTGCATTTTCCAAAGCAACAGGAAGATTCAGTCATGGTGTTGGCTAGTACTTAAAAGACATAGCTGATCAAAAAGAAACAGAAAGAGAAAACTCGAAGGAATGCAAACTGAATTCCTTCTGAGGGTGTGGGAGATATTCTTTTGAGAGTGTGACCATATGGAAAGCCCTGAAAGATGATCTGTTCATTACATTGAAGTACAATTTCCCCTAAAACTCAGTGCCCTCAGCTTTCAATCATTTAAGTGCATACCCAAGGATAAAAGATAAGGAACGTAAGAAAAATCTGATTGGTTGCAAACTGCAACCACCGGTCATCACTCAATTCTCATGATTGGAGAGGATTACCTAGGTTAATGGCTTTCTGGCATCCACATGAGTGTATGGTCTCTTTTATGCAACTATGCTTACCTTTAGCTCTTCTACCAGATGGTGTGAACATACCATACCCTGTGTTCTGTTGGATCCTCAGAGTGTTTCTCCCAGAAATACATTCTAAAGTCAAAATGTGCTCAAAAGTGTGGAACCTCTTGGGACTAAACAGTGTTGATTGCAAAGTACTTATGACATGAAGCACCATAGCTTGAAAAACTAACCAATTCCAGTCAATGACATGTAACAAATGACTGCTAAAGAATATAAACAAAGCTTAAGAGCGCAAACTCCTGTTCCACACACTTCAAGAAAGAATGTAACTGAGGGAACAAAAAAGAAAAATCTTGCAGTAGCATGGAAGAAGGAAGCATCCTGAACACAAGTCAATTGACAATTCAAAACCCTATGCAGTGGTGGGTGAATTGCAAACACAAGAAGTGGCTGTAGCAAGAAAAGAAACCTGCAAGGCAGCACCACAGCCATGGCCAAGAATCTCAAGATCCTTATCTGACACCTCCATACGACGAAGGTGCAGAAACTTCAGGGAGGGATATGCTTTCACAATCTCCTGGATCCATGGTCCAGCATAACCCCCCCAATTCTCTACCAACAAATCAAACTCTGCTGCCCTTGGCTTCCCCTTCAGCTTGAACTTTTCCAGGTTTTTGAATCGATTCGAAAGCGCTGATGGAGCTATGGAGTAGCAATTTGAAACTGACACACATTTCCTTGTTTCTCCATCCATCTTATGCCACTGCTTTGATACTTGTGATATGGCCTGACGGTCATCTGGCTCTTGCAAATAGCTGAAAATGCACCCTAAGATCTCGTCCAATACAAGGCATTTTTTTGCTGGGTCCTTCTTCTTTCCCCGCTCCATATCTCTCTGTGCTCTCTAAACAAAGTGCAGGCAGAATTTTTTTTTATAAAACATGAGACAATCATTATACACAACTGTCAGATCCTCTGCTACTTTCAGGACCTCAATCACTAACTCTCCGTGGCAGTTCCTTAAGTGGAAAACAATGAAGAAACTGAAATCCAGTAAATTTCCTCCAGTCATCAATCCGATCAACAAGACTGCCATTCACAGCAAAAACCTCCTTGCAAATAGCATAGATCCACAATGAGATTGCAACTAGGTAACAAGATTGTAACAGAAAAATTATAATAAGAAACTCAGGAGTTTTTTAGTGACACTATTGCAGAAGAACAGGTCCGATAGTACGCTGCTTTGCTTCATTAGAGTGGGATTTCTTATCATATACATCATTAACACATCTAAGGATATCGCATAAGCATACAATAGATGTATCTCCTTTCGACTTGCCTTGGTTTGATATTCTTGCGTATGTCCGCGCGCGCGCGGTGTGCGGAAGAGCCGAGCCGACTCAAAACTAAGACATCGGTTGAAGTGCACTGATCTCCCGACGAAAGGAAAAAGAGAAACTAGAGTTCCAAGTTTTTGCAGGAGTAAAAAGAAAGGACCTTGCCATCCGAGAGAATGATGGGAGGGAGCCAGAAGGAGGAGGAGGAGGAGGAGGAGGAGAGAAAGACGACCTTCAGAGCACGAAATACAGAAATCTTCACCGAATAGCAAAAGAGGAGCTTCAAAATCGTAAACGGAAGGCAAGCGGGGCAGAATCTTTTTGTTTTGTTTTGTTTTTCTTCTCAACCCGGAAAGCTCCTCGGAGTCGCTCTAGGTTAGGGGGCAGGGTCTGGGGCCTTGGGTGAACCAGCACACCTACTTGGGTATAGTAACCATGAATTAAAAAACCCCCCACAAAAGAAAAAATGTCCAGTTCTAAAGACTAGATCATAGTCTCCAATTTCGAATCAAACATTTGCTTTGATTTTATAAATATAGCCATGTAAAGACCTGCTGAAAAGCTTTTGAGTTATGCAGGGATGGGACAACATGACACGACAGCATGTTCTACACGGAAATTTGACTTCTGAGAAATTGCAGGGCATTATATTTTATAGAGGTACCTCTTGTTTATTTTCAGTGGGATATCTTCCATATTTTAAGACATATCTTCCATTTTTTCACAAATTTTGGCAGGTCTTTATGTATGTGGTGGTAAGGTCCTTCGTTGATGGCAGTACAAGAAGAAAGTTCCCACTCAACTATTACCTCATATTTGTTCTAGTAATGCCCTTGACCCAGGGCCTTATACTACACGTAATGACCTTGCTCAGATTTTACAATTATTATGAGGGTGCCTTAATCTGTAAGATATACTCCTGACAAAAAAGGTTGTATTATGTTTCTGGGTTTTCTCTTACATGTTTGTAAAGGCTCATCATTTTTTCTATGTGCATCAAATATGCAGCTGATCGGCCATTACTTTAGGTGACGACTGGGATGGGATGGATTGGATGGAATGGGCGTTTAACCAGAAGTTGGTGCTTTCACCTCTGGAGAGCGCCTTATCGGATATGCGCCTGTCCACAAGGGGTACATTGTACCTATCCCTATGATGCCTTGCTCTGAGAAGGTGAGTGTAACTGTGTGTATGTTGTTGGTTCACCGGGGCCCAGTGTGTCCACTGTCGGAGGCCTCCTAGAATAAGTTAGTATTGAATCTGGACTGGAAGATCCTCATTTAGTCTTAGGACACAGACATTTCTGATGATGTTCAGAGACCTTGATTTAGTCTTTCTAAGAAGAAGAGTATTTCAGGTCCTTCCTGATTTCGATATTTAGCAACACAAACCCCAAAAGATGTTGAGGTTTTCCAACATGGATATCATCAGTGTAGGTGCCGGTTCACCCAAGGCCAGGTTTACACCTTTTGGCCACTTTTTAGAGTAACACCTGCTGAACATTCCTTGTGCTCCCAAATGAAAACTATCGATTACACATATGTTGGTCCGTAGTCTGTGCCGTACATCACATGGAACAACAAAAGAAGACTACTTACATGTTTCATGATTTCTGTGTTACATCACATGGGACCAAATGAAAACTACTCAAATGTTCCCTGGTCACCATGATGATTTGAATTCAATCAACAACTAAGATTCATACATACATCATATAATCAAGTAAATTCATTCATTCATTCATTCATCAATCCACACTTACTCACACTCAAATGACCCATTTCTAGTGTCATTATTATTTTCATGGGATAAGTTGATTGTTCTTAAGTTCTTCTTTCACGTGGAACAAAATCCCAGTGGAAGGGACTCACATGGATTTCTAGGGGACCACCGACCATATGTGATAAAATGTATATATACCTAGTTTGCTAGTGTGGGTGACTAAAATCTATGTCTAAAGCAGACACCCCAGTGATTCCTGTGCCCCACCCTCTGGAGAAGAGTCAAAATAATGATTATGGGTTTTGTCGTGATGCGAGTGTTGTCAACAAGATTAGAAGGAAGCCCACTCAACCTCATGACTCCATGAGCCAGAGTGAGGTCAAGGTGACACAAGCTGAGGCAAGGTAAGGATAGCAGGCCACCAGCACACATTTCATCCTAAGCATCTTGTGTGTCACTTGTGGATGAACCTCAACTGAATTCAGGTCAGGTTTCAATGCATGTGGTAACCTATCCTCTAATGAACTCAAACCCAATGGAAAAATATTTCCTGTCCACCTCCATCCATCGATTGATTGACGTGTGCTTGCGAGGTTGATTCCAGCCGGGCCCATTCCAAGGGCCAAACCATCAAAAGGACCTAAGTTGGCAATTGTGAAGCTGTCAAATAACCAGTCCTTGCATCGAAGAATATTTTGCAAATGACAAATATTTTGCCAACCAACCCAAGTTTGGAATAGTGCCAGGTTGAGTGGTATGATGCATAGCTGCAAAAAGAACACAACAGTGTGTACCTTTGATCTTTCTCTGGAAGTGCAATTTGGTTACAACCCGTATCCATATGAAAAAGATACAAGAAATATCTTGGAAGGACAACTTGCTTACAATCCATATCCATACCCATATGAGAAAGAAACAAGAAATATCTAGGAAGGGCAATTTGGTTAAAATCCATATCCATATGAGAAAGATATAAGAAATATGGTGTATCTTTGAAATCGAACATTGGCTATTTTGGAATTTTAGAACGTCATGCATGTCATAACATTGCTAGCAACATTTGAACTGACAACTTATTAGTTTCTAGGTCAAAATGCTACCATTAGGTTACATCCAAACAATGGACTATGCAAGTTTTTGTCATGTGCTCTTATGTCGATGCCTACAACTATTGTTGTCATCACACATATCACATAATATAAAAATATCTTAAATGGTACATCACATCGAATCACAATGCAACTCATGTGCAAAAAAGCAAGAATCCAAGTTCAAAGCACAAAAATAATAATCACAACACTTGTATAAACACAAGAAAAGTGCAAAGCATACAATTTTTTTTGTAATCTCAAATCACCAAAAGTGATTTGAGATCACACAACTTGAAATAATATCCCATGGAATAGAATTTCAAACTTTATTCACACTTGAACTAGTTCAAAATAAAAACTATTCAACTCAATTAACCCAATTAATCCTTAATTAACTAAGACCTAACTAAACAACTAAACTAACACACTTGACATTTTTAACGTCCTTCAGTTTATTCCCAAATTCACACCTTAGGTGAATTAATCCTATCAAAGGTATGAATTGACATACTTGTCATCACCACCTATTTTTGTCTTGCTAAAATTTGAAATGTTAGAATTATTTTAATTTTTACCGAAACTAAATGTATTAGAACCCATTTTTTCCCAAATAGGAAACAAAATAAAAAATCAAAATGAAAATTGTACAACTTGGAAAAAAATAAAAGACCAAACTAGTCTTCTTGCATCAATTTGATTTACACAATAATTTCACCCCTAGTTGTGGATTTGCCTTACTTACACTTTCATTATTATTCATATTTTTCATTCATTCAAATCTTGTCAACATAAAATCTTGTAGACCTTGTGAACTAATACTCAATTTCAATAAATTGTATCAAACTACATTCACTTTATGGCTACACTCAAATTGAGGATGAAACAAGGATTTTAAAGGTCAAACTAAAGCCCAAAGACAAGGTGATTTTAAGGATAACTCTATTAAACAATACTTCTTGCTTTGGAAAAGGATATTTGGTCATGGTTCATGCAAAGTTTAAGTCTTGCAAAAATGGCAAGAAATAGTTTATGGACTATTGCAAAGTCTAAGGTAGTTGTGCCAATAACGTTGTTGAAGCCAATTATCACCTAGTAAGGGTTGTCACTTTTGATTCACATTACAACCACAATTGAAATCATGGTCTAATTTGACCCTTCATTTTTATGATGTAATTTCCCCAATTCCCAAACTGTAATCCATGAATAGTGCATTACACTATACATTTTCCCTTTACATAAAATGCTTGACAACAATTGACATTCCATTATGCCAAACGTTCATGCATTGCACATATAGTTGGTTCTTTTTGCTAGTATGATAGGAACTACATTTTCAATGTAATTGACATAAGTGGAAGAGCAATGTCCTATTATCATATTGGTGGAAGAGTGGAGTTGCATCATTTTTTATGATGGGTAAATCAATTACAATGCCACAATAGGGCATTACACCGATAGACTTACAATTCCACCTTTGGTTTGTAGGTGTAATGCCATGCAACCTAGGCTTTCCTAGGTTAATACTCTTTTTGAAAAAAATCATGTTAATGCAACTAATAATAGTATGTAATTTTTGTTTCACAAAACAAAACAGGTTCTCAAGTCCTTATTGAATCATAAAAAATTGGGACTTTTTTTGTAATGCATTTTAGGTTGGTTATATAGTGAAAGATTGCACAACAACTTCCCAAGCGAGTAGAGTACCTTCCAATTTTTGAAAGGTAATATTTTCTTTCATTTTTATGGGGCTTTCTTTTTTCAATTTTTTTCTTAGCATCAATGATTTCTTTACACTAGCATTCAATTTTCAATGTGCAGAAAAATAAATTGTTGCTTTAGGGCAAGAAGAAAACATGGAAGCTAGTTGTCATTAAAAAACTTTAGAATTTGTACTTCCATTTCTTTATGCACATGACATTTCTACCTTTAAACTTTTCTATAATTTTCAACACCTACATTTGCCTTACCAACCTTGTGACAAACACCTCAAATAACAAAATTTTCCTACATATTCATACTTGAATATTGCACATCAATAATTACTTGGAACTTGAAATAAGTAGTCAATAGATTCAAACTTCAAAATTTAAACAACTCCACCCACACCTTCCATTTACACCTCTATATTTGATTACCACATCAAACATTCAATGGTAATTATTTGCACATCTCCACCCATAAACATGAAAAATTAAATAATAAATGAAGTGAAAGATAATTTAAATGTCATTATCTAGGCTTGGGGGGGGATATTAAATGTTAGAAGTTTACATTATATGCATCAAATGAGGTATTCTTTGGGGTAACTAGGTGATTTGGAATTTGTTTTTGGTCTTATTATTACCTAATTTTTTAATATGCACATATTTAAATCACATTAAATTATTACTTGTGTTTTGCACTAAATTTTGATACCTATATTTACTTATTTTGGTTTTAGTAATTGATCAAAAATATGGAACACATGATAACCCTCACTTTTCAAAGGTCTGAAAGATGTAATGAAAATAATGCAACCATTTATCCTTTGAATGGATAAATTACAATTTGTACCTAACAAATAACATACAAATCTAATGTTTTAATCCATTAATCATTCCACTTCATTCAAAAGAAAAATGCAAAAAAAATTCATTAATTATGATCCATTTTAAAAGAAAATCAGTCATGTTTCCACTTGTCACAATCAAGATTTCCATGTAAATTGTGTGTAAATGGAACTAATTCATTTATTGACCTATAAATTGAACATACTACCAACTAATACATATATCATATTATTTTCTCTTTTTTCTAATACTAGGGATTTATGCATATCCTATGTTAATTATATATTAGGTTTCAAAATAGACATAATTTTAATATATAACTATTTAATTTATAATTTTCACCTAACAACCAATATATGGCACCTTATTTATACTCGTGTATTTGTTAAATTCAAAAACAAGTGTCCCTTTAACATATGTGAGCCATTCATTATTATTGTTGGCTAATGAAGGACAATCTCCCTTGGAAAGCATTTTATCCTCACCATATTTACAGTGCTAATATGATTGTCACAATATTTGATTGATATACTTCATCCAAAATATAATGTATTTTTAAGCCATTTTCTTGTTCTAGGTGGAAGTATTCTAAGAACATTTCAAGCATAGTACATTATCAAGGCTTTCAATGACAATGTAATAACATTATCCCAAAAAATGTTGTTCAATTCATTGTTGTAATTTTAATAACACAAAATATTAAATAATGCAACCATTTAAGGCTCCCTAGTTCCAACAACAAAACATTTTTTGTCATAATCACCAAGACCCCTGCTACCTTGAGTAAAAAAAAGAGGACAAATAAATTTGTTCTTACTAAAGGAAATTCAATTTGTCATGCACTCTTAGTAGACTAGTGCCCAACACTATGAAAAGTAACAAAATCACACATGCACTTTTGATGCTACAAAATCAATTTCATCCACAATCTTGGAGGAATCCAAGTAGCCCAAGTACAATGGAAACATAAAATTTAGCATCAATTGCGCCTCATACCTTACAATTCTTTGGAATTTGATAACACCAAAAATGAACCTCCAAAGACACAACGGGGAGAAACCCCCTAAATTCACAAAATAATTAGAACCCTATTCACATTGAATTGAATTCCAATCACAAAACAAATCCTACAAAAAACTGATATTATGTAGTAAAAAACTTGACATCATTATAGGAATGTGAGGCATGGTTGACACCAAATCTTATGCTTCCATTGTAACACCAAAAATAAGACTCCAAAAACACACAATGAGTAAAACCCCCCAAATTCACAAAATAGTTAAAACTTTGTTCACAATTGATTGCCCATTCCAACCACAAAACCAAACCTATAGAAAATTAATTGTAACCTAAAAACCTAACATATTATTGGGTGATCTTTGTTGGTCGCAAACTAAATCAACATCAAATTATTGCAAACATTCTAAGAAAGTTCTTAAAATTTGAAAAATTTTACATTGCAAGAGTTTTGTGATTTGTTTACATGGCACCATAATATGAACTTTCAAATTTTTTTGAACAAATAAATTTTTTTTGGAAACTTTCTAGATTGTTGTTATAGGAGTAAAAAAAAAAATATTCATGTTATATAAAACATGATTAATCATTCTTATAAATTATTAAAAGGTCCATAAATCAAGCAAAAGTTTGTCCAAGGTGTTTTGGTGAGGTCAAAACCTTCTAATGAATCTCAACATGTCCATTTCCACCATTGTCCAACTCCCTACTTGGGTGAAAACATGGTCAAAGGAACTAGGGGCACCAAGGTAAAAGTCTTTTTCCAAGGACTACACATGACACGTGTCATTTTTTGGTTGGTTTATAACTTTTAAATTTGTATTTCAAATATCCGCTTTGATTGTGCATTTTAAATATAAATACATTTTGGCTACAAATTGATTTTATATCATGTATATTATGCATTCATGCCCTCTATCACAAAAAACATGAATAACTTTTGTTGAAGGCACATTTTCAAAATCCATAATTTTTAGGGTCAAAAGTACTTTTGAACCAAATGTGTTCAATCGATTATAAATTTTTTTTTCATTAGTTCAAGTCCTTTTACCTTCTAATTATCAATGTTAAAATCCTCCCCAATTTTCAAAAGGAATGGTGCACATTTAGTAAAAAAAACACGTTAGAAAAAAACAAGGATTATCCACTCTCAAGGTTTGAGTGATTTGAACATGCAAAAACATTTTTGATTTGTGTGAAACTTTGAGCATGTAAAATTTGCAATTAATGGAAAATGTTCTAAAAACATTTATTACAATGCAAATTAGTATGCTTCACTTGTGATCTTTTAAATATTCAAAAATGCAATTTTAAGGAGTGTCCATTCACTTGGGTGGCTCCTTTGACTATGTTTTTACCCATTTGCTTATATATCTTGATTCCACTTAATTGAGCACTTTTTGCATAACTAATACTGAACTTCTCAACTCACATGAAGTTTTTATAAATTAATTAAAAAAATTCATGAAAGCATAATTTGTTTAAATCACCTACTACTACATCATGAATTGGTGGTCACCTCACATCATGATTTGCAAGTTGTTGGCAATGTTTTAAATGTGAAGCATCTTATAGTTTATAAAAAAAATTTAAACCTTCAAGCACCCACTCATGGTGCATGATTAATGCCTATGAGTATAATTAATATGTGCCAAATTTTAACTTTGTTATGTCCTCTTTCATGACTTGTAAGGCATACAATTGGGGAGTGTGGAGTTACATACCTCATTGTTTAATGTGAAAGCTAGGAGGTGGCATGGTGAGGAGACACGTAAGTAGTTAAGAAATATATAGAAATATGTAAGAAGCTCAAAAGTAGTCTTGGGGTAGAAAAGAGGTGAAAAAATCCTAGAGGGATCTATATTCAAAAGTTTTGTTGTTAAACTTGTGAATAGAGAGGATCTAGCTAAGAACTTTTGACATTCATGATTGGGTGATGAAACTTTGTGTAATTGTTGTAAGTTGGAAACATGTGGTGCAAGTTTGAAATAAATTGTGTGATTATTTGAACTGAAGAGAATTTAAGGATTTTGATGTAATTTCAATTGTGAAAGGTTGTAAGGAAGGTGGTGAATCTAGGAATCTTGGAGTGGCATATAAGTTTAGATACCTCATAAAGTGCTTTGGATGTGATTTCAACTTTTAATATTTCAATGGAAGTAACAAAAGAAGGGTAATACATTGAGCCATTAAAGTGGTTTATTGTAGTAAAAACCACCTAAATGGACTGCAACACTTTTAGTGTAATGAAAGGGATTTTTTTTAAAAGGCTTGAAAAGTAGGAGTAGGAGGAACTTGGGCACTAGAAGGGGCCCCATTTAGTTTTCACTCATCACAAACTTAGCATCTCATGACTTAATTATGAAAATTGTGCAAAATTCATTCATTTAAAGTTCATATGTTTCACACATTAATATCGTGCATTCACTAGAAGAAATGTGGGGATATGCAACCATCCTATTTGCAACCACATGCGATTATGTGTCACTTGCGACTATTTTTGTAACTACTTACCAACTTCACCAAATTTGGGGAGGATTTGCGACTATATTGCAACTATTATTTTCTTCATCCTCTTATGTGAATGATTCTAATATTATATTCATCCATGAATACGCCCCCATGACCCATTAGTTGCATGTGTAACCAAAATATAATCACAAATTGATGTACAATGTGTACTATGGGCATAATAAGCATACATATTTGGGGTTATACAATTAAAAAGTTTATTTATACTATAATAAATATTTATTATGAATATTATCAACATATTTGTAAAGGTTTTAATGTAAAGTTTTTGTCAAAAGTAAATTAATGTATAGTAAGGGTGTAAAAAAATGATTTAATTATATATGTTTTTTCTTATCAATAATAATGATGCAATTAATTAATATTGAATATTTATTTAATTATTAATAAATATTTAATATTAAAAAAATTCGGAATTAAAAATTAGTCAACTTTTAATATATTAACATTAATTAATTATTAATTTAATATTGATTCATTAATAAAATTTACAATTTATTACATATTAAATTATTAATTAAATATTTCATAATGTAATTCAAAATTAGATATTATTTAAGTTTTTAATTGTTAATATTAACTAGTTATTCATTTAATATAAATTAATCAATAACAAGTTAAAATTTAATATTCAATTATTTCTAATTAATAATTATAATTATGAATTAATTATTTAATCATTAAGATTAATACTATTTAATAAACTAGAAATAGTTATTAATTAACTGATATTATGTATTAAAGAAAATTATTATTTAATATTTATTTATTCATTAAGATTAAATAAATTTTAATAAAGTCAAATTAGATATGAATTGATTAATCTTACATATTAAATAAATTATAAGTACTAATTAATTATTTAATCATTAAGATTATATACTACTTAGTAAACTACAACTAGTTATGAATTGATTGATGTTACATATGAAATAAATTATAAGTATTAATTAATTATTTAATCATTAAGATGATATACTACTTAATAAACTACAACTAGTTATGAATTGATTGATGTTACATATGAAATAAATTACAAGTATTTATTAACTTTTTAGTCATTACAATTAAATACTACTTAATCAATTAGAACTAATTATTAATCAATTGATCTTACATATTAAATAAATTATATTTATCAATATTTATTCATTAATTATACAATAATTAACTAACCAATTTATTAACTAATTCAGAATTAAATATTATTAAAACTTAAACTTATTAATATTTACCAAATTATTCATTAAATATAAATTAAATAATAATTAATTGAGATTTAGTATTCAAATAATTGTAATTAATAAATGAAAATTAGCTGATTAATTAATTAGTTACTTCTTAATGAGTTTTTAATATGAACTAATTATTTAGTTCATTTAAATATTTTATTTAGTATTAAATAAATTTTAATTAATATTTGATGCCATGACGACCTATTATTATTACTAGGTAGATAGGTAATAAGTAGATAAGGAGTAAATAACTAAGTTGTAGCTAGATAGGAAGTTAGTGAATTAATTAGTTAATTAGTGAATTGTCTAGTTAATGAATGAGTTATTTACTTATGGAGTTGACACAATTGCAAAGGAAATGAAATTGTATGGGATAACAAATCTAGTCATAACCTAATTGCAAACTATTTGCAACTAGATTTTTTATCCCATATTGTTTGGCTTCCCTTCAAATGTGTGAACAATATAAATAGATGGATTGTTAACACTAAAATACACATTGAGATTTACCAAATGTGATGAACCAATTGAAGAAATTTAACCTTAATTTGGTTAAATCCAAAATAAAATAAATAAATTCAAAAATGTCTTAAGATTTACCTACCTACCTACTTACCTACCTATCTTAAGTTTCCTTACCTACCCACCTATATTTATTTTAAATGTTTCAAAAATCATATATGTTGCCACATGGCACAAAACCATTTGTCCACATATACGAATAAAAAACCTCAAAAAATAAATGGTTGAGATAAAAATTTTAATAATAAATTTGATTTGTTTAACATTAATTGAATATGCAGCATGGCAACATGACATTGGTCATTATAAATTGGTCATTAGTTGCATGATAGTTGCATGTGTTATACAATCAACAAAAGGAAAATACAATCAATTTAAATACATATTTCATCCATTGTCTATGTGATGACATCATCATTTGCAACTAATGTCTTATGCAATTTGTCCAATGCAACTACAAGTCATTTTAGTTGCAAATGTCTTTTGCAACTAAAAATTAGTTGTAAATGTCTTTTGCAACTAAAAATTAGTTGTAAATTATAGTTGAAAATATGCATATTTGAACACATATTTGACATAGATTTATAAGATGTGAAATTCGTGCAACATCATTCATTCATAAGTTTGTACTTCATTTGTCAACACGTTTATGGGTGTAAGCATGATCAATTAGACACCTATTGATACTTTCACCCCTTCAAAATAAGTAAAATAAAATACATTTGTTATTTACATTTCTCTTGCTCATGATCCACATGTTAAGGTTTGGAGATGCTTTTGCTAGAATTCAAAAATCACCCAATGTAGGGGGCCATGCACTCGTGAATCAAGGTTTTGTAAGGTGGTGCAGTCGGCTTTGGCATTATCATTGAACTCTTAGCACCCACTCCTGCATCGACCAAAGTTCCTTATGTGTGTTTCACACCATAGGTTTGAATTTCAACCAAATTTTAGAATATGTTTTTTTTTCATTTTGACCATACGAATGTTTGAGGTTTTTCTGCAATGTGAAAGTAGTGGGTTGAAGTATATGCCTTGGTTTGCATCACTTTGTCACTGGGCATCAAATTTAGTAGTTTGTTGTGAACACAAAAAAATACATGGCATTGTTGCTTATGAAGAGAAAAATGTTAGAGGTGAAGAATGAAAATGTGTGAGAAAACACGGTTAATAAGAGAGAAAAGGAAAAACTTCATAAAATGAATCACACACTTAGTTGTTCAATTTGGAACATGTTTGAGTTTGCAAAAGGGTTGGGGAGTTGAAGGCTTGAATGCTCGTAAAGAAACATGGCGTCTTTGGTTTCTAATGATGAAATCACCTTTGTGTTTAGTGCAAGGCAGCCCAATGGTTGGAAAATAAGCATCAATGAATTTGTGATTATTAACGACTATGAAGCATTCTTCAAATTATATGAAGATATTTATGCACATCCTCCTCCCAATGGTGACTACCCAAGTGTTTTTTATGCGGTTGGTTAGTTCAGTGAAAGGGGTTTCGAGTGAATTGGGCTCAATACTCCCACCATATTACTCAACAATAGTTGAACAATAGTTGAAGAAGGCAATAAAGCCCATGCCATGTGGAAGATTGAAATTGAGTTCGATTATAACAATATAATCCACACAAGTTGAAAGTCAAACTCCTGTGCAACTTAGTGATGAAGGTGGCCAAGATGAGGAATGCTTTGTTGTGGAGGTAGGAAATAATTTAAGATTTTTTTATTGGAGTAGATAGTAGTGGTGAAGAAGTTGGGAAAAGTAAAAAACATGGAGCATGACTGAAATCCAAAGAAGTTGGTTATGGTTGAGGAAAAGGAATGCCTTTGATTAGAAGTGAGTTCTTGGGAAATGACTTTGGTTCACTTGTAAAAGTCCTTAAAGAAGGACAAATGCAAGTTGTTGGATTTGGGCAAAAGTCAAGATAATGCTTGCTAAGAGGTTTATGTATGGCAAGCAAAGTGCAAAGATTTTGATCCCATTACTTTGGAAAAGCATATGGTCATGGTGTCAACAACAATTGCTGTTTTGAAAAAGAGGGGGTGGGATTTTGAATTTCATACCTTTTTAGTTGACAACCAACGTGAGAAAATCCAGGAAGGTAAAAAAGAACATGACCTCATAGTGACACAATTAGAATCTTTAAGTGTTGATAATCAAGGTAACATCAACAAGATATGGATACAAGGTTTATTATGCCATATTCATTTGATGTCAAATGGAGCAAGTGTGTCCAACACCCCATTGTGCCGAACCAACTTGTGGGAAGTTGATGGAATATGATTGGATCACAAGCTTGGGGTTCAGGCAAGCTTTTTTCCAATTCAAGAGGCCCAAGTTGAAGAAAGGATGTAGTGTGATCACAAGGAGTGCTAATTGGAGTTTACAAGGATCAAGATACACAACTTGTAAGTCTTTTTTATATTCTGAACATGATTTTGAGCTTTTAAATGCATGATTCAAAATTTTCCATGTGCATGTGTGGTTATTTGAAAGGCTCGCGGCTTGATTTCTTGTTGAGTTATGTTGACAATTGGAATTTGATTAATTGATTTGTTGATGAATAAATACTTTTCCAAATGTGAAAAACAGAAAAAAAGATGGTGTTTTTTTCCTTCTTGGGCGAGTTCAAGTAAAATTCAACTTGGTTGAATTTTGCTTATGTGTCTTTTATGTCTAATTTCTATTGTTTTGATTAATCAGATTCCCACATGCAATTGCACATCCTTAAATGCGTTTATAGTTTGATTTTCATATTTTGAATGTTGTGAACCCCACTTTTGAAAAATTTCATGACCACCTTTGACTTGTAGCCCTTGCTTTTCAATTATGGCATTGAAGAGCCACAACATTGTCCACATTGTTTACATTAGGTCTTTGCTCAAAATGCTTTTTGAATCATGACTTGTGAGATTTTTTCCTTGTGTCATAATCAAAACTTCAAAAATGTAAATAATTTGTTTAAGGTTTTTCAGATTGGTTGAAATGTGTTCTGTGTGCATATATAAATTGCAAAACCAAGATTCTAAGTGTGTTAATGGTTCTACAAGAAGTCTACAACTAGTTTTAGAACATAGCCCTTGATTTGTTAACATTCTTTGACATAGGGCCATGTCATGAGTGTCCACATTCTGCATTTGAGGTCCGCTTCATCAGGTCTGAATTTGAAATTTACTTCTACAGATTTGAAATAGAAGTTTAAAGCCACATTGTTTTTTGTTTATGGGCTTGTGATTTAGGGTTGAAAGTAGTTCCAAGTGCCAATGCAAATCCAATATGTAACTATTAAATGATTTAGTAGAGTCAAATGCGTTGATTCATTCTAAGAAGTCTACAATTCCATTTGGCGTAGGGTGAAAACATGATTGGGGTACCCCCTCCCAAGCACTAAGGACTCCCAAGACTTGCCACAGTTCTTCCCCCACCCCCAACAATTCAAAATCTATTTTATTGACACTTAGGCAACTTTTTTGGGCGCGCAAACACAATTCAATCTCTTGTGCTTTTCAAGGAAGGTCCCAAAATTGAAGGTTTGCTCTCACATTGTGTGTCAGCCTGACCTTGTGTGACCATTTCAAGTTGCATTACTGAGTTAATACGTTTCTTGCCAGCTTCTTTGGTGGGTTGCGATTGATTTTATACTTGGCACGGGTTCCTGGCAAAAAAATCGAAGACACAAAGGAAATAGGACACCAAGGAAGCTCGCTGCTTGTATGTTGCTGCTACACTTATACATGACATTTCTCCTTATACATTTAAAAATTATTGTTGTAATGTTTGATTTTGTTGCAAACTGACATATGCCATTGATGAACTTGCAAGAGTTTTTTTACATGAAGAAATTTCCAAGCTTACATCATGGAAAGATTTAACAAAATTTTGTGGATAATGATTATTGGATTGCAGGCTTTTGGTGAGAAAGGTGGTTGCGGTTGTTTATGATGCAGAGTGGTTCAACGTGAACCAAGGCTTGCGCAATGAAGGTTTATGTCTGGAGTGCCTCTCAGATGCGCATGCAATAGTCAATGAAATTTGTTCTTATTTTGGGCCGAAGTTCAACAGAAATGGCTGGAAATATGAAGAGTATGTAGAACCAATAGTGGCTACTAAGATCAAGAAATTATGGCGTAGAGTTTATAGCAAGGAAGACGTCACAAACAAACAGTTATCATTCAAGTTTGCTCGAGGTTTGGTTGCAGAATACAAAGGCTTCAAAGTGAACTGGGCTGAGCACGCTGCATCAGCCAGGACGTTGAGGAAAAATGTTAAGATAAAAAAGGCAGCAAATGAAGAAAAGAAGATGCACTTTGAAGAGGTGTTGACAAGCAAAGGTCCTTCAACATTGAAAACATCAAGAAATGTTTTGTCCTCGGGATTAGAAGGAAGTGTGTCTTTTGATTCATTAAAAGTTAGAAAGGTCGAGGGGTCATGTAAATATCGAGGGTCACCTTTGCACAGGAACACTAAAGGGAGAGCTCTGTCAAACGCTAGTTTTTCTATTTCTCCACATTGGTCTGCAGCTGAGTTGGAAAATATGAAGTTTGTTGTTTCTTCAAAAGAATCCCTGTTAGGAGAGCGCTGAAGCTTCAGCTAGTTGAATGCATGCAGGAGAAGGTCAGCATTGAGGGGAAGTTTAGTTTAGCCGACATCTGCATGTCTGATAGGCATAAACTACACCTGAAATCCCTTCATAGTGTAGAAAACGCTCAGAAGGAAGTTGAAGAGTTTAGGTCTCTGTTGAAAGGTTCTACCGAGCAGTTGACGTTGTTGGAAAACAAGATGGTACAAATCCTTTCGGACCAAAATTCATCCGACTTGGAAACTCAAAAGATAGAGCACCAAGTCTCGCAGACACACAAATCCATTCACTACAAGTTTGGAAGATCGAATGTTTCTAGTGGGTGTGTACCAAAAAGATGAGAGGTTCACTTGGGATAGGTTGAAGGAAAGTGAAGATGATCACAAAAATCTCCAAGAATCTGTCACAGAATTAAGTCGTAGGTATGGCGAGATGTCTGAGAAGGTTGTTACTCAAGAAAAACACATTACATCAGCGCAATCTCAGTCCTTTAGGATGAGTGAAAGGGGCGGGGCAGTGTTGTTTCCACGTCCAATACTAGAAGATCTTTCTTCTTCGAAAGAAACCGTATGCATTTTGAATGCATGTCCTTTCTGTGGATTATGGTTTAATTGCAAAAACTTTCTGGCAACCTCATGTGGGCACACCTATCACCCTTGGTGTATAGCAGAACATGCCAAGACCTCTTATGTGTGGTGTTCCTTTTTGTGACGCTGTCTTTACACAGATTGGTGCACAGCTTCAAGCTTGGGGCTTCAAACCGAGATTTGAAGTTGTTCAAGGAAGGGTGCAGGTGAAGGTTGAGTTAGATAAGCTTCAGACATGCAAGATGCATGCACTTTGCTCCTCAATTGCAGGTTTGGAACACAACCGAGTGAAACCTTTCCTTCTAGGGTTTGGTACATTTTAAGTTTTCCAAGTGAGTTTTTCGCTTGTTTTTTTCCAATTGAGATTTGTTTCTTCAAGGTTCTTGCTCTTCTGTTGACCATAATTCTCCTTCTGTTCATAGCCAAATTGCATCTTAGTCCAAGAAACATGTTTGTGTCAATTTCTGCCCTAGTTTTGTTTCTTGATGCTTTTGTTCAGGACACAAAGGAAATAGATACATAGCTATATAATTCATGATTTAGGTACATAGTTCAGCCAATAATTTCTCTAGGAATTGGATGGGGTTGCCTTAGGTATTAAGTCCTTCATGAATAGTAGGCCAGGAGCTTTGTTTCTGGATTGTCAAATTTGGAGTTGGAAAGAATTTGAAGACTTCATTAGGAACAATAGTCCTGTATTTTCCAGGAACTTAATAAATTGTGATATAAAATATTTGAAGTTCTTCATAGGAATAATTGTCCTGGATTTTTAGGAACCTAAAATTGTCTTGTATTTCACAGGAAATTGGATCCTGAATTCAGAACCTGTAATCCTCTGGATCAAGATATTTGATTCTTCTTTAGGAATTGGATTCCTTCGTTGCAATTCCATTATTGTTTTAGGACTTTTAGTCCTGCATACTAGTTAAGCATCTAGTCCTAGATAATACAAGTTTTTCATTCCTGTTGCAGGAGTGTGGGTCTTGGGACTTTCAGTCCTGCATACTAAGCATAGTCCTAGATTTTCCTTCCTGCTATGGGAGTGCACGAATCTTGTCCAGGAACATAAGTCCCAAATTGTCATGGTCATGCACATAACTGAATCTCAAGTTCATTGATTGTAATGGCAGGCAAAGGAGGCAGCATGGGAAATGCAACAAACAATTTTGGCAGATGAGATGCCTCACCATCTATCTTGAAGGCCTTGCAGGACTTGACCACCAACTTGCCTAGCTCGAAGGAAATCCAGCCATTAGTTGGTGGAAAAGAAAATACTCTTGTGGTGATGGCTAATCAGCTTTTACCAAATTCGTCCATAGGTGAAACAATCACCCCAAGTAGGATTTGACAACCTAAATGTGGTAATCAATTGACTTCAAAGTGCTATGACCTCATCTTAAACATGTAATGATAGATTTTAAACTTCTAAAATGAAAAACTTGAAGGGAAATGTGTGAAGAGGTTTATACTTTTGAATTTTAGAGGTAATGTGTTGGGTGGCTTTCAAATGTTTTTGTTGCCTTTTGACATCCTTCTAAATTGGCAATATAGTTGTGGATGTTTCCCACCACTTCAAAATGAACTTTTCATGAAGACTACTTACAACATCACAGTGGCGAACTTTTCTTGGCAAGCCTCCCCAAAGATTTTCACATGACTAGTCAACATGCATCTGTCTCACTATAGCTTTTCGGACAGAATATCAAAAAGCCCCTATGGTCTTGGCAATGTGCATTTGGTTTGTGTTAGCATTGCAGACACAACAATAGACGACAACACATTTTTGAAGGTCAAGTTATGACTGTGTCTAGTAGTTATGATTTGAGCATAAGCACTTTTATGGCTTCTAGTACTACAAGGTTGCTTTCACCTTCCTTCCCACATCTAGCATATGGTGGTAGGTAGTTTTGGACACTTGCATGCTCGATGAATTTTCTAACAATGTTTTGTTTCTCCTTTTCATTAAGTGAATGCATTGTGCTCTCCAATAGGTGCATCGTGTAGTTTGCTAGTAATGTACATTTCCTCTACCTTTGATTTATTGAATTGCTTAGCTATAGAGGATTAATGTCAAAATTAGGGTTTGCTTCTTTCGGGTTGTTTGTAGGGATTGAATCAACCTTCTATTCTTCCTGTGGTCCAGACCTTGCTTTTCTTTCTTGTTGTTCCATTTGTTCAATTTTCAATCTACAAAGGAGGCAAATATTGTCACAATTTGGGGTGCAAATGGGATAACACAAGCCACACCCGCCTACTTTTCAATTGTTTTTGTGATTGTTTTTGGGGAAGTATTTCTAAAATATTCTTGAAATGTTCTTAAAAATTTTTTCAAAAAAATCTTTAAATATTAAAAAAAAATCATACTATTTTACTATGGTTCATGTTAAAATCTAAAAAAATGTTATTTTCAAAAAAATTGAAATCCATTTACAAGTGCTTTTACTATTCGAAAGTAAGTGTTAAAATGTTTAATGAATGCCTTTGTTAATTATTTATTAATTGAATTAGTTTCAAATTAATTCACATGTCCCCATGATATATTAAAAATACAACTATATAAACAAATCTTATAATTTCAACATCAAATTAAATTATGACTTTAAAACATATAAAAACCAAGCAAATGTTAAACTTGTTATGGTATGTGTTATTATGACTAGGTGCAATCATACTAAGATGTATTAAAAGCAGTTGTAACAATTGCTTAATTTTTTGAACTTTGGATTGTAAAAAATAATAATATTAAAAAATATAATATTTTTTAATAAAATGTTATTGTGAATACATTGTGTACATATCATAAAAATTTGGAATCAATTTAATGAGTGAAAAATACTTATAAGGACTTTTAACCTTTTGTAACCACTATTTAAAAGCTACATAAAAATAGTTTAAAAATAATTTTGACATTAAAAGCACAATTTGAAAATATTTTTTATGACCTATTTTGTGATTTAAAAAATATGCACCTTAACATAATAGAATATTAAAAATATTCTAAAAATAAAATAGTGGTCTCAGGGGGCATGTGTGGCTCCTAATAGCACGGTTGGACCTAACTACACCCTTTTAAAAATATAGTTATATGGCATAGTTTGACCCAAATGATTAGATAGTCCATATTAAAAATGCTTTTAGCACCTTGACTTTTAATACATTTACTTAGCCCTTTTAGTTGCTAAAACCTCATGTTTTCTAGCTTTGCATTCCAAATCAATCTTAATCCATTTAGCTTTTGGCACCCACTTGTTTTTTTGATTTCCCATCTGGAGGTACATAGATGTAGTTTCATTTAATGTTGGTTAGTATTTGAAACATGATAAGTAATCTCATTTGTTAGCTCGCATTCAAAACAAACAAATAAAAATGACTACCCACTTAACCCTCTAATCACTTAAAAAGAATGAGACAATCACCTTGTCTATAAATAATTACTAGTCTGTCACAACTGCCCTAGGCCGCACATGCTTCATCAATATCCAATGATGTGTGTAAACAAGTATATTATAAGGATTCCAACCAATAAAAAAAAGTATTAATGCTTATGAAAGATTCACAAAACAAGTGTAAATTCAATGCCATGATAGTTGGCACTCAAATGATCAACAAACACATAATTTGTTTAAAGATAATACTATAGTTTTAAATTGCTAGATCCCAACAGTGCCACCAAAACAAACAACCATGTACATGTAACAAATATCTTACACTTATCATGTACATATGAAATAAAATATAAAACCATCACCTTCACTGGGAACAGTTGTGCCTTGGTTCACACCCTATTACACTAACACATGCATTCAGAACTCCAACAAAGGCAACATAGTTTATCGGATCCACTTCAATCCACTACTTTGTGGCCCTGCCCACATTTTACATAAGCTCCATTCAAAGTAGTTGCTAATCATGAATGCACTGGAACATTTGGACTCAAACCTTTTAGTTTAGAAAAGTAATTCACTTAAAAATCATAGTTTTCTTCAAGGTCCTTTAATGGACTATATGTTAAATATGTATAGTATGATACAACTCAAGATTTTTAGGGTGCGCAAGATTTTAGCAACTATAAAAACTCAAGGACAATCATAGGCCCAAGTTTATGGTTTTTTCAAAAGCAACATGTACCTTTTATCAAGGCTACAAATAGCTTCTCATGATGATTTGAATTTTGAAGATTCATTTTTTTGGTCACAAGATTGCAACTTGAGAGATTTTTGGGTCAATGTTGATCTTCTAGATCCTCTAACCTTTTCTTTTGCTATAGTCTTGGTTGATGCAAACTCTTGAAAGGATGAAATTGCAGTGTGTTCAGTAAGTTGTTTCACAATAGTAGAATGCACATGTGAATCAACTTCCAAATGGACTTAATTTGGTCTTGGTTGGGGTGAAGTAATAGTATTTTCCTTCATAGGACTTCTTGCAGGCATGTGGAATTCTTCATCTGATTCAAATTCTCTAGTTGTAACTTGATCACCCCAAGCTAGCTTCTCATCAACAAAACATGTTTTACTCAAGGTCTCCCATATAATTTTTTTGATTTTTTTGATAGAAAAGGAATTCTTCACACTACCATAGATTGGAAATTTAGTGTACCACAATTAAATACTCTTGAGTAAGCATTTCCAATCATAAACTTATGTAACCTAAATACAAGGTCCAACCTTAAACTTGAGTTCAAATTTGACAAACTTAAATAATTAGGAAACTAACTTATGTCATGATGTCTACATTAAAGATGTGGTTTGTTGTCTTGGTAATGTGGTGCAAAGGGGGTGCTTGGACATATAACAAACTCCTAGGGTCACTTTCCCCTTCAATGTGACATTGTCAAACTAAGATGTAGAAAAAGGTTGATTAATAGGGTTTTTAAAGCTTCTACAGTTATAATGCACCCCTTATCTCTTCAATCTTAAACTTGTACATCAACAAAACAAATAGATATGGGACACAATTACACTTGAATGTTAAAATTCCTTTTGATTTTTACTAAAAATGAGGTCAATATGTTAGCATACTCAAAGTACAATGTATATTGTACACTACAACTTAATAGAATACCAACAACAAAGACAATATCTTTGGTAGGTCAATCGAGATGTGAAGTAGTGCCACAAGCAATTTCTATAAATGCGAAGTAATGCCACAAGGTTAATCTAATATGTGAAAATCATATCCATAAAAGTCCTCACTTCTAGTTTCGTAATTATTTTCCAACACCCATTGTTTGTGTTCTTCTAATGCTAGTTTGTCCAATGCTTCTTCACAAAGCTACCATTTAGCAAAACATTGGAATCTTCACAATTGTGTATGAAATTCTTCCAAGCCCTATTAAAAAGAAGTAATCCTAGGAGTACTTGATATCAAACCTGCACATGAAGAGATTATACCACAAATTTGTGGCCACATGAACTTCAAAATTACATCCTTGGGCAAGGTATTTAAGAAATCCCCCATTGCATTTCATGGGTTTTCACTTCAATGTACAAGCATTTGAAAGAAAAGTTGCAAAATGCAAACTTGCATGTGCAGAATACGAATCCAAAGACCATTGTGGGAAGAAAACCCACTGCACAAGCTCATTTCTTGCTAGTGGTTAAGTTGAAGGCTAGATGTAACCCATGCGAACTGCATATTTAAAACAAGAATTGAAAGACCATCGTGTAAACCTCAACCACTAAGAAGCATTCAACTCCCATTAATGGTTAAGTCGAAGGCTACCTATAACTACCGTTCGTGACTAGTTTGAAGGCTACTTGTCGAGGTTCCCACTACTAGGTGTCTAGGTTGAAGGCTAGGTCAAGGTTCAAAATTTCAACAACCTAGATCTTTGCACAAGACACATGCCCAAATCTTACATTGTGAACCTACTTGTCTACTTGTAGCCTTGGCGGGACATGGAAAAAAAGGTGCAACTTTTCTAGGGGGAAATGGTGTGCCATTAAGCTATATATGAACACAATCTCCAAAATTATTGCAAACGTATGAAGCGGCTCTAACATTGATTAACATTCTTCTCCAACTTTGGCAACGAAGCTACTGATTCTGCAAAACCCTAATTAGCAAACCTAATTAGGTCATAGAGCTGACTGGAACTATGTGAGGCTTTGAGGTCTATGTAAAAATTATGGCTCTTGAAGGCCTCACCGAATTGTACATTTTTGACCTTCTTCCTCTAGGTGAAGAATGTCGCAAATAACGTTCATGCGTATAGGCTCCTTTTGTCTCTATTTAAACTGGATTTCAAAATTCTGATACAATGTTTTCTCGTTGGATGGTGGAGAAAATCATGGTGCCTAGCTGTGGATTTAGGTTTAGCTGACTTCTGACTGTCAGTTGTGCCTGAATTTGAAGCTTTGCAGATTGGAAATTTACATTTCTGGTTGGTGGGAGTTTGATGGGATGGATAGTAAGATGACAAAGCTGGAGCAAATGCTGCTGAATGGCAACAATATTGCAATCGTGAGTGTCGTCTACTTCATGATGGCACTTTGCAAGATGCCAAAGTCGATAAAGGTTTCTAATATACTTTAAAACTGTGGTGATTATCAAGCATGTTGAAGCAATTGCCTCTCGAAAGTATGCTTGCAATAGAGGAATTACGTATGTATCAGAATGATATGGCCGAGACGTTTAGGTTTTCATGGTGTAGATAATTGGGAGTTCGCAAGGTACCATGCGAGGTAGCGACTATTTCTGTTTGCTGCAGCTTGCACCAGGGGGTGATCCAGAATGATCCCCATGAAAGTGCAAATGCCCATTTTCCCTCCCAATAAAAGAGCATCCATCAACTGCAGACAGTGTCGGTTGGGTATATTTGCTGTTGATCCATTGGCTTGTCTTTGGTTTCAATTGGCCGGATTTTCTGTCTCAGTGCAGCCATTGTTTCTGGCAACAAGCAACAGATTGAATCTACATGCTTGAAGCCCTTTCTAAAACCATTAGCTGTTTGTAGTGATGATTATGAAGGTCAAACCAACCAGCTGTGTTGGAACTTGGATCTTACTACTGTCACCTCTTGTATTTGAATGCATATGCATTTGAATCCATTGGCTTTTGCAAGACTGATCTTATTGTGTTTAGAAACATTAGGTTAAAAGATAAGGTCTTTGATCCAAATTATACAAAGTTTTACATTGAATTGGTAGATCATAGCAAGGAAGAATCTATTTGTAAAATTATTAGCCTTTAATAAAGTTACATAATGTGTTTGAAGTTTTCTAGTTTTGAGAATTTCTAGAGTTCTTAAATGAAGTTCTAAACACCAGTTTTCTTTTATTGCTAAGTCATGTATTCATTTAGGTACTTTGACTCTTTCAACGCATCTTGTATTCACATAGTCAAGGACTAGAATTCCTGAACCATCTTGCCAAAATTAAAAAAAAGTCAAAGAAAGGAAAATTGGACTTAATTCTATTTAAAAAACCATTGATCAAGATTCAAAGGGTTAACTTCTATGACAAAGCAAAATGTATGTTGTAACAAATACATAACAAGTGTTTTTTCAAGGAATACAAGTCTTCAAGTAGATATCCATCAAGTTTGCTCACCAAAGTTCAGCAACAATGATCTCAATGATCCCAAAGCAGAAATTTTTTGATCCACCGCCTTGATCTGCTCTTATTTTTATTTTGAGCCTGATCATCTGCATCTAACATGCACCTCTAAATTCCTATAACTTCCAGCTCCTGGGACTTCATTTGATGGTTCAGTTCTTGATCCTGTTTGAAATGCTAATTTTAGCTTTCTTTTGATTGTGTAGAAGCCAAGTAAGAGCTGATGATATATAGAAGACAATGCAAGCTTCAGAATATCAAATGAAATTGCTATAGAGATCATCGGATGTTGGGTTTTCAGGTGCAGTGCTCAAAGGCCATGGCGACATGAGGCAGCTGCACCTAAGAAGAGCTTAATTATTGATGATCTTTGCTTATAATCATTAGATTAGTCTGCGACAAAGAGTGATGCCATCGCTAATAGGAACCTGACTGATTTGAATGCGGGAGTCCTGAGCCAAGGTTTGGTTCAAGTCCAGAATGTAGTCCATATAGTAGCGAATATACTTGGGAAGCTCATCATTGGGGCTGGCAACAAGCGCACCGTTCCACAGAGTGTTGTCGTAGGCAATCAGTCCCCCAACTTTTACCAGCTTCATCAGCCCCTTGTGGTAGTTCAGGTAGTTGTTCTTATCTGCATCAACGAAGATGAAATCGAAGAACCCATGATTCGATTCCTGCAGCACAAGATCAGATAGATGATCCAGTATTGAATACCAGCAAGTCTCTGCAATTTCCATAATAATTCTGCCCTTTAAACGACATCCATGGGATGATAAGTCCCATAATATCTTGGAACCTTAGACAAATGTCCGTCAAATAATTAATTAATCAAGTTTGAAAATTTCATTTCAACAAACTTGAAGATTCAATATTTTCCTTCATTTATTTTTAAATTTTTCTTGTAAAATTTCAACATTTCTGAAATTAAGATAATCAGTGTCGAAACTGTACACAGTAATCTAGGGTATTCAAAATACTATATTGGAAACAAACGTGGTTAGCATGGTGAAGCCGAAGTGAATCTTTCACTTATGCAGGAAATGTTTCTACAGGGGACTCCACATGACCCTGCTAGAATGTAGGGATACCAAACTTCGACCCGTTTTTGGACCGTGCGTTGATGAGAATCTCTCTCTACTCTGAAGAAGCGCAGGCGGCAGAGCCAATTATAATTGCAAAGACACGAATAAAAAGGACCAGCGTACATCTTTCAATAGCATGTCTATCCCGTCCATTGCAGGGCCGTCTCGAAAGTCGACCTTGTGGGCCACGCCTGCTTTCACGATGAACGGTGCTCCAATCTCGTACGCCTCCTTGTCAATGTCGAGTGCTATCACCTGCACACGTCCTGATCATGAGTCATGAGTCGCCACCACCCATGCATGAGTTGCCTGACAACACTCACGAATGACGAGATCCACATCATTGTCAAAGTTACACACCCTTGAAGTATATTCTATAATATACACAAGAAACTCATTTGACATTCCCTTTAGGGAAAAGAGTGGGAAATCTCTGACGAATTAAAGTTGAATTAACAAAAACATAGGGAAATGCTCTTGAAGGGAATCGTGGGACCAATATAATTCCAATGAACTTTATTTCAATTTTCCCATTATGAAACAGAGGAATCAATGTATTTTCCCATCCTCAAACAAACCATTTCATGTAACTTGCATTGGGAAAATTCAAGTTTTTTCTCTTGATTCTCCCACAGGGAATCCTAAAAAAATTTCTTGTGGATTTATAATAGTAGAGCAATGCTCGATTATATTACGCACCTTGCCGTCGGAGGGAAGCGACAGGGCGGTGCAAAGAAGGGAATAGCCAGTGTACACACCCACTTCCAGCGTGTTCTTGGCGTTCATGAGCTTCAGAAGCATCATCAAAAATTGGCCCTCATCCGGCGACGTCGCCATCTTATTCCTGCCATAACATTGAAGATCACGTATATTATTGGTGGACATCACGCGCGCCGCGCGCGCGTGTTTTTTTTCCGCCCAAGATCTGGAACAAATTTCATCGAGCTATATTGATGAATACCGTAGTAGAAGGGTAGCTTCAACATATGAGCGTCCAATAATTAACTAAAAATTTGAAGATTAATCCATGTCCGATTTTATTTTCTTAATCCTATAGATTCTCTATTTTGCTTCATAAAATTCATTTTTGTTCTTTGAATTTTATTTTATTTTGAAAATTTCAACATTTCTACAAAGAATTTAATTATTGTCGGAGCTGCCAAGGTAGGTACTAGGATACATATATAATATAATAACTATCTATGCGTTCAGAGCGGGAAATTATTTAATCCTTCTCTACCCTACGTACCACGAGTGTCGGCTGGTGCATTCCCTGAGCTCTTTCAGCACCTCCGGTTCACGAGGATACACACTTGTCTCCAACATGTACTGCAAAAGAGATCAAAACCCCACTCGAGAGGGGGTGGGTGATTCCAGCCAAGCTCGCATGAACACTGGCCGTCACATCGTTAATTCACTGTCGATATTGCGCTGTTTGATATAATAACTCCAGTGACCAGTCGGGACCACACTCTAGACTAGAATATTCATGTAGAACTTCTTTGCAATATTATAGAACGTGTAGCATATGTACAAACATTGGGTACCTGGTAAAGCGCGTCGCTGCGTAGAAGAGTCTTGTGGCCTGCATTTCGGTGAGCTCCACTGTCCTGCTGTAATGGCGCCGGCGCTCCTGCACCGCCGCCCTGCACCGCCGGTGTCTCGCTTAAAGTCACAACCCCGTTGCTACTCGGGTCCACACTCACCATTCTTACCGTAGTACAGACTTACGAACACGTACTAGTAGATCACCTAGCTCTCTTGTAGCTGGCGTCGAGAATAGACTTCCAACCAGAACTCGCAAGCTTCCGATCAATACGAACTACTTTAAATGAGACCTGTGCACGTGGAGAAATCCAGCTGGTAAGAAAAATCAGGAATTCATGCATGAATTACATGCATGCGGAATCTCAGCCAGTGACTGATGCATGTACGTACCTGCAGCAGACTATGTATTATCCTTCTTTCTGATCAATGTGCCAATTCGAAGCCAGTAGGTTTATATATACTGCAGTACCGCTTGATCAGATACTCATACACTTATATGGTTCAATTGCGATTAGCTGCGCAACAACGTCGACTTAGAGGATCAGATCACACAAGGTGACATGAAGAGCAATATAACCTATTTATATCTACGAACCATCCATCCATCCATCCATCTACCTATCTATCTATCTACAACCACAAGCTAGTGGCTAGTACTTCACTAACTGAGCTTGCAGCTGCTGATCCACTTTTGGAAAAAGTAGTGAGCAGCCGGAGTTGCTGATCCATTTGTAGAAAACTGAGCAGCTGGAGTTGCTGATCCATTTGTGGGAAAATGAGCAGCTGCTGCTGATCCATTTTGGGAAATTCTTCCTTGGTGAAGAATTGATCAGAAATGATGCGTAATCTTTGATCTCAGGATTTGCTGCTTCTCCGGCTCAGCATTGTCTTCTTCGGTCAACAACCACCCCCACCAAAAGTCAGCTAGAATCAGATGGGTTCGGGGCAAAACAAACGCTTGGCTGAATCTGGTCAACTAACCAACCGTTAAATTCTGCATGGTACAGGTCTCTAGGACGTGACCTACCGGTTCCAGGGGTTTTTTTTTTTCTCCAGTGGAGGTAGGTCAACATGCAAGCGTTAATTAATTGTTCCACAACTGGGTGTAGGGTCTAGGTTACTAAGCATGTCTTGTTGAAAATGGCCAAATTGTACTCCAAGTTTAAAATTACTTTAGTGATTTTATTTTACCGGGTGTAGGTATCCTAATCAAGATGTGTTGAAAATTGCCAAATTTTATTCCAAAGCAGCCCTTTTTTAACTGGTAAATTTTAGCCAAAAAGTGAAAAGAAATTACCCCCTTGCAAAATTTCCTTATAAAAAATAGGTTATGGAATGACAAATGTTGTCACATGTATGGGCAATGTTACCATGCTTTGACTTTTCATTAGCTGGATTTCACCAACTATTCCTAAAACAAAGTTGAAATTTTCACCAACTTTTAATGTATTTGTTGCTTGTAATCAAATCCCAACTTATTCAGCTTGTGCATAGCTGAAGGCTTTTGCACTTGTAATGTCACAGATATGTAATAAAACTACCTTGATCATAGCCACCTGTTCGAACTTTCAAATTTCCTTTGGAAAAAAAAAAGGCTGCTCCAGTATCATGGCTTAGAAGCAGTCGTTTGTTTTATCAAATTTAGTGTAGCAATTTAGTGGCAAGTATTCCTAGATTAATTTCGACTTAATTGATGACACTTTTGTACAGAACTCCTTTCGAGGAAAAGAAATCACCAAAAAAATGAATCAGTGTCACCTCTTGGCGATTTTCACCCCACAAAAAAAAAAATTGCTTAGAAGTACTGAGGGTGAACTTCAGGGGCAGTATGAACAACTGTGTGGTCACACTTTCAAGTATGAAGCACGTTGTGAGGACCCAACCATGATTAGGGAGGCAATGATCTACTAGGCAAGCTGTTTGCTATTTGGAATTCATTGCAGATGGAACAGGAAATTCCCTGGCTGAATTTTTTTGTCTAAAATATGCGCCCCTCACTAATAGCCCTGGAGCTGCTTATTTAATCTCACATCCATGGAGCCTTCAGCACACAACTAATATGGCATGGTTGCACTATCACTGTAGATTCAAATTTTCTCGTAGTATAAAAATCCCATTGTAGTCTTCAATCTGGTTAAAACAAGCAGAAAATTAAGTCATAGAAAGTCTTGCAACACTTGCCAAACTGACTATCCAGAATTAACGCGATCCATCAATAAGTTTGCCCTAGCCTCGATTTATCCTTTCGAGTGAATATAATAAAATGTTGACCACTTGCATTCACAAGCAAATGCATTTGAGTGACTTAACTTAAAACCTTCATCAATTACAAGAATTTGAACCTTTGGTGTTTCTATACTACATGTTTCCCACCAGTAATCACTGGGAACTTCATAAGTGAGTGCAGTCACACAAGCAAGAGGTACAACAAGTGTAATGTTTACTTAATTTTTCATATTTAAAAATGATGACTTAATTTGGTGTTGAAAGTATAATTTTTTTTAATATTGTAAGATTTTTAATATATCATTGAAACATGTATGATATGAATTAATTTGAAAAATATCCAATAATAAAAAGTTCTCAAAAATATTTTAAAAACATTGTAATGGTTGTTTTTAAGTATAAAAAGAATTTGTAAATGGGTTTGAATTTTTTTTACATAAATCTCAACATATATATTCAAAACTTTAAAAGATTTTATTAAAACTTTTGTGAAAATATTTTTGAAAATACTCCTCCCTAGGCAGTCCCCTAAATGTGACTTGTATTATTTCTTTGGCACCCAAGTTACATAACATTAGTAGTGAATCAACAAACAATCCTTCACTATTTTTATAAATAAGTAGTTGTTTTCAACTTTGACCTCATCTTGGACATTAAGTAAAATTTGTCTCTTGTACTATGAACCCTAACTACTTCTCAATCCCTCTCTTGTCCTTTCCAACTAATTAAGAATAAAATCGACACAATGTAATGGGTTATGATTGAAAAGCCACCTATCATATAGGATCTAAATAATATTTATCTTCTTTTCTTTCAAAAGGGGAAACATATGATTGATAAATTCAATTTATTAATCCACCTTTTAAAAAAAATTTATCGATGATGAATTGAAAAATCCACCATGTGTAAATAATGAATTGATGCTAAGTAGTGGATGGGTGAGGAAAGAAATGTTTTATAACCTAGGTGTTGCCATGTGTCATCTAGTGAACAAATAATTTGCTGTCATATTATAATTATAAATATAGTTGCAAGAACACATCCATAGATGTATATATAGCTGACATACATGTATTTTACAATGAAAAAATTCAAATTAGATAGGTTGAAATATTTTACATTTATAAATTAGATATTCTCGAAAAATTTATATAGTATATTTAACGGTTTTATTTTTTTAAATATTGATATAACTTAAACATTGTTTTAACCTACTCAAATAACTACTTGTAACACTTTATAGAATGGGTCCATGCATAAAACTTGTAGATTTCAACCTATCTAACTTATTAAATATAAGTTTTAAAATATTATTACATAGAGTCAAGAATCATATTTTATCTTGGATGCATTCTTGTACTAACAAGAATCACAATAAATGTGGTCAATGTTTGGTTTTCACATTTTAGTGCCAAAAACTATACGAATGTTGTGCAAGTTTTTAATGTGTTCACTATTACAAACCATGATTTTTTGTTAGTGGCATTGCAACTAAAATGAATGTAGATTCAAATGCATTTGTTTCAAATAATTGATTAATATGTTCATTTTGACAATATGTCATAGGTTTAATAATTTTTTGGCAATCAATACAAATAAAGTTTTAAATACAACATTTTTGGGGTGAACTGGAATTATGAATCATGCATGCTGATCTTTTGAATTTGTTCAAAATCAAATTTTCTCAAAATTCAAATTTTAATAAATATGATGATGATCATTATTCTTATACATATTTTTTATATTACAATATTTTACTATTGAATCCTTAAAATTAAAATTGTATTGCTACATCAACTAATAATTTTAATCATTTCAGTCAAATAAACTAGCATAAACTATGCTATGTAGTAAGTACATAATGGGAAACTTAATTTGAATATAAAGTATCCAAAAAAAATTAAAAATACAATTTGACCAAAATGGAAGTACATGGTAAAGTAAACAAAAAATGAGTGTCTCCACTTTTATCATGTATCGAAATGCATATAAAAACAAAAAGGTGGCATCAAAATGGGTGATAGTAGTTTTTTCTTTACAAGATCATATAATAAGCTTATGAAAATTTATTTGCAATTTTTTTTAATAAAATCTAAATAATGTTGAAAAGAAAATGGTAAATTTGTGTTTGTGGGTAGTAGGTGCAATTTTGCTAACGTAATATATGTACCAAAATAGTTGTAATCACTACTAAATTTTTTGCATCTAACATTTTAGAAAAAATTTACAAATTACAAATGGATTTTTTAATAAAAATTTATCTTTAATATATTCATACACATATCTTGAAATTTTGAAATAAATTAAATGAATATGAAATATTTAAAAACACTTTGAAAATAATTGTAAAGAATGTTTTTTTAAAAATTCTTGAAAAGATCTGAAAATGACAATTTTAAAGCAATATCTAACATACACCTCAACCTAATAGTATACTGAATTTTAAAATATTGTTGAATGTTTTTTTCAAAACTTTTTCAATTAAATAATCACCTAAAAGGCACCTCTAGCTCATTATATAATGTTTGGAACCTAAATTAACAAAAACATATTCAATTTAATATCTATCTATTATTTCAGGATATAAAGATTGTTGAATTCCTTAAGGTAGGGCATCAAAAATCTATTTTATTTTGTACTTGTTTAAACTCATTTCACACATGCTTTACAAAAAAATCACACTACGAAAAGTAAACTTCAAATCTATTTGCATTATAAACATGTAGAAAAGTTAATGAAATAGGTTGAAAATTGAAACTCAATGCACAATACTAAAACATTATCTTGTGTAATCATTCTTGAATAAAAACATTCAATGTATATAATAATGTTATGATGGATCTCTTGCTACTTTCAATTTATTTGCATCCAACCTTTACAAACTAATTTATGTGCCTAGTTTATTGTGATACCACTCACTAGTGCTGTTGTTGTTTCGTCATTTTAAAGTGAAAAGAAATAAATAATTATGCTCACCTTTACATAATAGTATAGTATGAATTTTTTGTCATGAGTACTTTTTGCAATTGTACAGCAATGAATTACTAATCCAAATCACAGGTTTTATCACCAATCCCAACATACCACATTACCTTGCCAAGCAACCTCATTGCTTTCTAAAGAATCACCTAAGTGGGTAATAATGCCTTGTATTTTCTTGTTTGCATCCACTTCAATGTTCTAAAACCCAATCAAATTACATATATTTAACAATTTTATGATACATTTTACATGATACTTTTCATTCAACCCAAACTTAGATTAGTCTGCTTGATTGTGTTTTCACCTTCATTTCATTTTAGTTTGTCCCTAAACAAGCAAACATCTGAGATAGCCATACAAAAACCTACATAAGACATTGGGAATATGGAACTAAGGTTTCTTACACCATGAACATATCATTTGAAACACCTTTCAAACATATTTAGATCCGTTAAACCCTAAAAGACGTCAAGCAGCCCCAAAAACATATTTCTCTGAGTCAATTTAGAACTTACAAGCACTTGCATAAGTTTTCAAGAAATTCCATAAGTAGTGGAATATATTATGGCAAAAATGGATCTATCAACTTCTCAATATTTGCAAGAACTAAACATTTAGATGAATAGAAACTTTATATGGAATGGATGGACAGTCTCTGCTTCACTCCATCTTCATGGCTGTCTCCAGGGGTCTCAAGTTGTTGTACCACACCTTAACTATCGTCAATAATCCACATTCCTCCTGACACAAGCAATAACACCCACTTCACTTCTTCACCACAAACCTGCATCTTGTTGAAATGTACCTCAAAAAGGCAACTACTAACTGTGAGAAACAGAGCATGTAATACCAAAGTTTCCAAGCACATAACATGACAATCTGGACTAACAGCATGACTTCGATGCTTATTTGAAGTACCATTCTCTGTGAAACAATACAGTAACCAAGTCATGCTCCTCAGTTAGAAGAAAAGGGAAGAAACAATATGGTGCTCAATAAGAAAGCTGGGCCAATCTAACAAAGCCACGATAATAAGGGAAAACTACATGGCATCAACTCTCACAGGTTAAATGAAGCCGCCCGCGTAAATGGTGTGCCCAAGGACAACACACGATCCATGCATCCATCACGTGCCATCATAATCATCTAAGCAAACATTGCACAAAAGAATTGGCATTACCAGCCATGACTTGGTACACACATGTAGTCATCATGTGAGGTAAAATAAGCATGGTCTACTTATGTTGATGTATCTGATATGACATGTATGGTGGGCAGCCATACCCATGTGCGACTTTTACATGGAGGCCCACACATGCGCTATGTGCCGTCGTCATCATCTGATTCATGCATGCCCACCAGCCCACACTCTGCCCATAAGCTTCCCACTAATCCTATGTGATTGTGACCTACTTCTGCCTCACCCATTACTCCAATCAACCTTTCAGTGCACATGCTAGGTCATCTCTACTCAACTGCCATCATAAACCTGACTTAAACACTGTAAACTGTAGTTTAATGCATGACATCAGCTGATTTGACATGTTGCAACAGATGAAATAGCTGATGACTTCCAGACTTGACCTCAACTTCCATGACACCATTTTCAGTCACTAGCCTGAACCTGGGTCCACATATATATATATTATGAGATTGCAGAGAAAACTCCACAAAAACAATGTGAGGATAACCATTATGTCAGTTCTGCCAAACCAAAACAAACAAGACAATAATGAGCATGGTCATAACTCATAACCTTGAGAATGTCATTCAAAAGCTATCAGACCATCACTTTCATCATGAATTGTGTTGACTAACTGCAATGGCTACCCATTAACTTCATCAGCTTCAGATTGGGGGGCAGATAATTGTATGATAAACAATTGTACACAAAACTGTCCTGAGTTTCTGTTGTATTTCCAGAATTAAGAGAGACCTGAGTTATGACATTGGCTAGCACTTGAGAGACCTCAAACCAAGGGTCCAGGTACAAAAGGTTAATCTTACTCAGAACATATTTCTCTTGTTCATTCACACATCTGCATCCAGAGATTGTGGAGTTATACAATCTCATCCCTAGTATACATCTCCAGGATCTATTTAGTAGTTTGTACATAACCTACTTATTCCCATTGTCAAGTGAGGAGAGGGAGCCATTCATCTTGAAGACCAAATTGGAATTCCAGAACATGCTGGATTTGCTATTGGCTGGAGACTTGCACAACCCCCAATGCTAATTTGAGGGAGATTCAACCTGAGAAACCAAAAGCACAGAAAAAAGTTTCCTTGGGGGGAAAAAACACTCACAACAGCAAGAAAGTCTGGGTTTTCAGATGTTAGTAACACACCTTTTGCAAGTATGGGAAACATCTACAAAAAGATAAGTTCATCTACATTTCTTTCCTAACCACATGAAGTTTGCACTCAAAAGTACAGGTGGGACTACTCAGCATGCTTTACAGTGGCCACAATGCCTGAGGGTCATCATGTCAGACTGGTGAACTGATCCATCCATCTGACCTGATCAAGCAACAAAAGAGTTGAGACAGCTGATAAGAGTTCAAATCCAACAATCAATCAACTTCCCTGCTATGTGCTAGTAAGTCATGATCTTGTCAAAGAGAGGCTGGTAGACTACTGCATCTAGCATCCTGGATGCTCATTCATCACATGTGTGACCAAGATTGCTATTATGTGCTGCAATCTACAACTCTAGTGCATGCTGGATACATTAATACCACAAAACACAGCAAGCATCCCAAACCAGAGAGAACAAGAGACAGGAGCTGGAGAGCATGCAGCTAAAACATGTGACTTAAAAGTTCACTTCATCACAAGAAAGCAAGTGACAGGGGATACTTCTAACCACCATCGGAACAAAATCATCACACATCAAGAAAAGTTTCATGACAGTACCATATCTACAATGACCAGAGACAGAGGATGAAAATTAAAGGAATATACTGTAGTGAGGAGTGTGTCAAATGCTGTCAAACAAACAACAAAAAGAGAATGTGACAACAAGAGCAGGGAGAGAAAGAATGATGGGAGGAATTGATGCACTCTACCGATCAGGAGATATATGGGTGAGCGTACCCTGGAGCATCATCTCTGCTGTTGTACTCAGCTGGGCCACCATTCGTGATGTTGCGATAGCACTGTGCAATGGCAAAAGTGACTGTGCACATGCCATCTCACCTCCTAATCTGTGTCCCAATCACAACACCATCATTGCAATTTACACATCTTTTTATTCATCTTGTATGAACCCTAAATACTAAACCCTAAACCCTGAACTTATTTCAGTCCCACAATGTCATTGAGGCTCTGCACCACATTGAAGTGGCTAAGTTGTCGCAAATCAAGTTTTCAAGAAATACTGGAAAGATTTCCTGTCTTGATCTCTGTCTCTGTCTCTAGATCTACTCTTTCTTGTCGGTGGTGGCCAACTTTTTATCTGATCACTGCGCTCAAACGAATCTCGTCTTCTCCTCCCTGTTGCTCGCAATGAGGATAAAAACGAACATACCTTAAGAAGTGCGAAGCTGAGCGCCTGCTGCTTTCGGCACCACAAGTGGTGGAAGAAGATGAGTGAGAAAAGGGAACAGATCTGACAGCCGGCTTCAGGGGTGCCATGACCCGCGTTCCCACGGCCCGCTTCGATCCCGCTCCTGCAACATCACTGCTGTTCATAAAAACCCTAAGCACAGACCTTGTCGCCGAAACGAAAGAGCCAGAAACGCTTCTGCCCACACCTGCCATCGCCACTCTCCTCCTCTTCCGTCTTCCCACGCAAACCAAGGGTTTCAGATTTTGCACTGTTCTTGGGTTTTAGGGTTAGGAGCTCGCGGTTGTTCAAGGGATCCAATCCGGGCATGTTGTTGGCTCGGATATATTCGTCGGGTATCTTCATAGACTCTCCTCTTCCTCCTACCTAAAGCACTAGGAGAAAATTTGTAGTGTATGTGGAGGGCACCTTATATCCATCAATTTCCCTCCTAGAAAGTGGGAGGGATATTATGCATACTCTTCAAGGATAGAAGGGAGGGAAATTATGCCTACTTGTAGGTGTAAGAACACTCTCACTACTGAGGAGTGGGCCTAAAGAACCCTCCCATCCATATGCCTCACAATCTACATAGATTTGGTTCATGATAAATTTTGCCTAGTGCTTTACAATAGGCAAAGCCCATGGGTGGGGGACATTAATCCCAAAAAGCGAGGCCGAACTGGATTATCACTTATTTTGAGAACACCCTCACCCTAGGGCTTTACCCTACTCTAAAAAAACAAAAGTTGTAGTTGTGAATGTGTAGTGTAACTCATGAGGTGTGGGTAGTTACCCAACGTAATGCCCACCTAATGAAGTCTTGCCAAAAACTACCCCATGATGTCACAAAATTTTGGATGAAGCAATAAAGAACCCTTTGGTTTGATTCTGAATTTTTTTTCTTCTTTTGTTTCAATGGAACCTTCAGTTTGGTCTTGAAACCAAATTTGGTTTAACATTGGAAGAATATTAATATTAATTATGCACAACCAATCAAATGCAATATCTTGTTTGACACATGAGGCCATGCTTATAATTTTTTATACTTATCTATTTAAAGAACATGAACCTATTTAAAATGAGGTAGCACCCCTACTTTAGGTTGTAATTCAATTTTACAAAAAGGCCACTTACCTGGTTAAGTTTCAATGGGGTTCCAACAAATTTTTAATCTATCGTTCAAAGACTCTAGAACCAATTCTATCACCTATCTAAATCTCAAAACCTGCCAACACTGATTTTTACCAATGTTGTCTATTTCTAGCTTTCCAAGAGAACCATGAATTTCAGTTTGTAATTGCATGGTGAAATACACATTCTATGCATAGGGATATCTTTCTCATCTCATATTGTTGATGTTCTGAACAAATTAGCCAAGAAGTATCCCATTTTGAAGGCCCAGGCAGATGGGCTGGGCTATTTATGTTCATTTGGATCCGGCCTGCCCTGAACGCTTAAGTGTTCGATCACTGGCCAGTCTACCATAGTAGGCAAACTAAAGTTTAAAAGGTTTACATATGTACATAAACAGCCTGAGGTTGGTAAAGAGTGTCCCCAAGCCAACATTGGTTTCATTACTCTGTAAAACTGATCTTTCTCTTTGCAAAGGTCACAAAACTTTACAGTTTTTGTGTCAGCCCACCCATAACACGTAAGAGACTTAGCTACATTTACATTATTGTTGCAACTTTTTAGTGCTTGCCAAACAGTTTTTCTTCCCTCCCAAAATTTCACTGAAAAGGATTTTTGTTTTTTTAAAATGATGAAATGTAATCACTTTTTGGATTTTTCAAATTTGAGAAAACCATCAGATTTCTATACTTGTAGGTAGCCAAAAGGAGAGAAGGAAATTTGATTTTTTTGCATTCACATCTTGTCTATAAGCAAATTTAACTAAATCTTCATATGGATGATCAATATTTCTGGCTACATCAACAAATTGACCCCCCAAAAGAAAAGAAGAAAAACACACACACACACACACACACACACACACACCAGTGTTGCCGACAGTAAATGGGAAGAGGGGCGGAAGGAGGGTGGGATGTGTGTGTGGGCTAACATGTGTTTTACAAGGTACACCTGGTCCAGTAAAATGGGGCCACGTATGGCGTGCACAAAACAAATGCGTTCAAAACACATTTATGGCCAATTTGGGCTAATTGCATGACTCCCCTCACTGCCCCCATGCGGACCACACACACAGGTACCCATGACCCACCAGCTCCTTGCGCTTGGTGAGGTTGCTGGGAGCTCCTCCTTCCTTCCCTTCCTCCCTCCCTCCCTCCTTACTTAAGCCTCTCGCCTGGATGCAGCCATTCTTGGTGTTTCAGGAAAATCTGAATAACGTAAGTCGAGCTTCCAGGTATCATCATGGGGTTGTTGTTGTATGTGATAGCTAGAGGGAATAACTAGTGAAAGACTTAGCGTGAGGATTATGGTGATGGCTGAAATTCAGTGCCGGGAATTGGGGAATTCAGTGAACGTGCAAGCAGCGGGCGGACCCCTTATGCGCTCGCGCGCTAGCATATGACTCTGTCACGACGCGGCGGGCGCGCGCACATGAGCATAATTAATTTGAGCTTTGGTGCTTGAGCAAATCCTAAGTACTACTATTGAGAGGTATGGCTCATATATAACCTCCTCCTCCTACTAATACCGCTTGTGATTTAGAGAGTCGCCTGGACTAGTCGCGCCCGTTTGATTCCGTCTAAACTTTCATTAATCCTGGCAGCTTTAACTAGTAATTACAAAGAGAGCGAAGAATTGGGAAATTTGTGTGTGTTTGGAGATTTGAATTGGCCCCGGGTAAATGATTTCTGTCTGAAGTGTACATCACTTTTCAGAGAAGTGGAGATGGAAATTACACGGCCCGCGGACAGTAATTTCCGTTGGGAGAATTGGAGGTAGGCAGGAGGTAGGGGAGATGTTCAGGAGATTGCAGGATGCTCTAATCGATTGTCAATAATGAGTGTGTACAGTGCAAGCAACCCGGAGAACTTTAGGTCCTCCAGTTCATAATACGACTCCCACTTAAAACTGCAGTCTTGCAAACATTTCGGGATTCGCAACAGCACCAGAGTAGTACTGATCCGTTTGCCTGATCAGCTCCTTAAAGTTGTCAGCAGCTGCTGCAGCATAGTATTCTCCAGCTTGCTGGATCTTTACTGAGTTCTTCATAGAGATGGAAGACCCTGTTGTTGAACATCAAACTTTTGTATGGTAATTACGGTATTTCAATCAAAAGAACCCAACCAGAATTAACTGAAGAAGAAGTTATAGAACCCTGTCGATGAACTTTCAACGTGATGTGATCATGAACTTCATGCAGTTGCTGGCGCAGCAGATAAGTAGAGCTGTCTGAGTAATCCCCGTTCAATGATTTACAGTATTATAATCCAACCCGATTAAGGAGCCACGGTTGAAAAGTAAAAGATGGTGATGATCATCGGTTCGACTTCAGGCTCCAGCAAAGAAGAACATGATCAGGCGCTGCTGCAGATAAGGAGTCCCGGCGCAGTAGTCCAGGCGCTGAGCCGCCAGGCGCGATTGCCAGCAGGAAATACACAACAGCTACCACCAGGGTTTCGGTTTCATCCAACAGACGAAGAGCTGGTGCTGCATTATTTATGGCGGAAAGTCGAATCAGATATTCATCAGGTGTTCACAATATTTTCGCCCCGGTGCCGCGACGTCATTGCTGAAGTCGACCTCTACAAATTCGACCCATGGGAACTTCCTGGTAAGATGTGATCAAAGATCACTCGCAGCAGTAGATGCGAAACCTCCTGCAATGCATTTTGTACAATTCCTGAAGCATAATTTTGTAGTGCACCGGATTAAATTTCCCGCAACTTGTGGTACTAAAACTTGGCTGCGTGTGTGAAAGCCTGAAGATTAGACATGACGAGCTTTATAAACTGGATATCAAGCGGCCTGTGATCATTTCTAACAGCATCTCTGCACCTGCTCAGTATGTGACCCCGCAAAAATATTTGTTACATCCAAGTTATTTACTTTTTCCCCTCCCGACCCATAGAACTACAAAGAGACTGCAAATCGGTGGGGAGACTACTAATAGCAAACCACTTGACTAATTAGTATGATTGGCCAATCAGAAACAGGGAGCAACAGTTAGATTATATTTATTACACTCTTCTTCTCTGGCATCTGTTAAGCTATGTTGTTCCTTCTACCAACTTCAGCAAACTGTGCAAACATGCTCAGTCAAATCCATTGTGCTGAGCTAAACCTGCATGTTTTGACTTTTTTTTCATCCAATTTTAATTTGCAAGCTCACATAGTGAACACAGCTGGAGATATTCTTAGGAAAAAAAGAAACATATACAAAATTTGTGATCAGCTGCTGCATGCTCTCATGACGTGATCACTAGCTACTAGTGCAGGGAAAGCCATATTTGGGGAGCGAGAGTGGTACTTTTTCAGCCCGAGAGACCGAAAATACCCGAAGGGTGTTCGACCTAACAGAGCAGCAGCCTCTGGGTACTGGAAGGCAACTGGAACTGACAAACCCATCTACACCAACATGGGAGTTCGGCAAATCGGAGTGAAGAAAACCCTAGTTTTCTACGAAGGTCGAGCACCCAAAGGAACCAAAACAAACTGGATTATGCACGAGTACCGCCTGGTCGAGGGTGTTTGTTCAGTCCCTAGCAAGGTCCTGCAACAACAATTAGACAGCTCCCTTCGAGTAAGCACGATCATTCCTATTTTTGTTCAATCCTCCTGATCCCGGCCCTAATTTCTATTTCCCAGCTGCAGCTCTAATGATATGCACATAGCCCGACGTTCAAGTACTTCATATCTGTGTGCACTCGATCTTCATATGGATTTGGTTCAAATCCAGATGAATATAGCCCGCACTAGCATCTCGAGAAAGTGTGTACTGCTCTGTGCTTGCAAATTGTAACTAGCTACGGATCGGTACTTTGTAATGCTCATGATCGCAAGCTGAGAGTACATTCTGGAATCTGGATGGCAGCTGGATAATTGGGTACTATGTCGCATATATTGCAAGAAGAGTACCGTTGCTGCAGCAGCTTGGCGTGACGCCCGACCGGCAGTTCAGATCAGCGGCGCAGCAGCACGGATCGAAGAGGTAATCATGAATCCTACCTAAAGCTCCAGCTGCTGCGAACAATGCGTGCACCGAATCTCTTAAATATGCAGCTTGTTGTTAAAATAGGGTACTTAGCTCTTCAGATCTAGACAGAATCTCGAAGCATTCTAGAAGACAAGATCTCTAATCATCCCAGCAGAGTCTATCGCTCTAGATGTTTAAATGCTTGCACTCATTGTTTTGACTTCTTCATAGAGATCAGGTCGAGTACCAGGGGTGATGATCTTGACCTGTCCGCAGGTTCTGGCTGCACTCCCCGAGCCAGACAACACTGGAAAAAGTCTATTTGTTCCCAGCTGCAGGGTAGGAGTACGCGGCGCTCATCACTACTATTCCAGTGGTCTGCTGCATGGGGATCAGGAAGCTGCAGGAGATCAAGAGCATGTCCGTTTAGTGGGCAGTTTACTGCAGGCTATGGATAGTAGTAATATTGCTGCGCCTGTCGAAACTTCTGCAACGTCCCACATGATCATGAGCACCATTCATGAAACAGCTGATCAAGCAGCCGCGTTACCAGACTTCAAACGCAGTATTCTCAGTTCCTTCAAGCGTATGGAAAATGAGCAACATCGTCTTGAAGCAAGTAATATTGTTTTTGGAAATCATGAGCCACCTAAATTGCAGGATATCACAGTGAAGGAAACTATCAGCAACAGCTTCCCGAAAATTCTCACGAACTTAGAAGACCAGCTGCAACAGGCTCCGCAGAAATTTCCTTCGAGCTTGATCGGGTCAGGCAGCAGCTGCTCGGAGCATCTGACGAAGAATCTCAAAACGCATGACTCGCGAATAAGTCTCATAACTCCAGCTCTTGATTTGCCTACGATTCTTCCACCAGCTGACAATCTAAAGAGTGAAAAACCTGAGGGCCGCCATTACAGTTTTCTTTCTCCGTTCTCGAATTCTGGATCCTGCATCGATCCATCCAAACTTGACGAAGAAATGGATCCGCTGCTTCCGCGGGCTGCTGTTGCAGGACACTCGTCGTCGCCGCCGAGATTTTGTACCGTCGATGATGAGCGTCACCCGGAATATTCCATTCCTTCGTCGCTGCCAACGAGATATGATCCCGTGGAGGACGAATGTCAACTTGAATATTCCATTCCGTTTCCTTGGTTGCTTATGGAGCAGTGCACAGCGACCGATCCGTCATCAAGTGCTATGCTACGATAGCTGATTTAAAATCATCTGGCCCTAAAACTAGATTTTGGGTTCAACACTACAAACAACCGTATCCATCCAGGGACCTTTTAACTTAATTATCTAGTTAATTATCTATTGGTCATTAAGATAACATTATCCAGTATAATGCATTGGAATTTGTGTTTAGAATATTTGCAAAATTGTTATAATGGAATCTTCAATATCATGAAATTGATTAAAAACCTTCTAATGAAGGTCATTGGGAAGAATAAATGAATTAGTCCTAAACACATGAAATTGTGTACATTTTATAATGAGGGTACCACAATAATAAATATCAAAAAGAGATGATAGACAACTAAATTAGGGCCTCTTTCCATTGGGCTACTATGATCACACCTACACACAGTATTTTGTGATCATGAGAACCTAACATCTCAAAAGCTATTAACGTGGGCCTTGTTGCAATAATTGCTTTCCATTGCATAGTTGGAATGGGTTAAGAATTTATGATTAATGAACGCTAATAAATTGACAATCTAACTATTTTCTAAGTATCTTTTAGGTACACATAACTTTCAATTGAAAAAAATGACAAATCTCACCTTATGGTGACTCAAAATTCAACTCAAAACTCTCCCAATGCTCAATGTGGAGTTGTGAGGTTCAATGATCAATCTGGGGTTGTGAGCCCATTTAGGTGAAAAAATATAATGGAAAGGGGCTGTTATGACAGAATTTGCAATAACAACCCCTTAATGGAAAGATGTTATATATTAGTATTTCTTCTTTTTCATTATCAAATGATAGTCCATGTAGACACAACATTTGTATAGAATAATATAGATGTGTGATTAACCCTATACCCACAATGCTTTAATAAATGAATAGTCTAGTTGCAAGGACTAGTATTGTTGCCTTGTAAATGGCAATAACATCAAATAATGATTAGTTTTTTGTGTGCACATGTGTTTTACTTCCTATTATATATTTTCAAACTTTCACCAAGGTGAATGCCTAGTAGGTTGAACCAATTTGGAAATAAAACAATACATATTTTTGTTATATAGGTTTAATTCTAATTGTCACATTGCTTTATGCATATTGGAATTGTTAAATGGGACTCATTTTAAGTTTATAGACATCAATATGTACATAATGCAATTGATTAATGTTAAAATTTTATAAAAATTATAGAAGTTATGAACTTTTCAAATTGAAATCAAGGCTTGTAACAATGGCAATAGTTCAGTGCGTGAACATTGGTTTTGTTTCACAATGGACATCAAAATTTATTGTATAGATTTGATTTTAGTTAGAAAATATAATAATGAAAGCAAGATTGAAAAGTTTTGATATGTATTTAATAAAGTTTATAATTTATGAAAAAATGAAAAAAATTAGATTTTTTCAAAAGTTCATTGCATCTTGAAAAAAATATGATTTATATTAAAATTTCTAAAACATGTCTTAATCAATGAGCTCTACAACCTGTGATAAAAATTTGAATGGAGAAACATTGCTTGGAATCCATGTGGCATGATTTTTTGCCAGCTAACTACTAAATTTAGCATCCTAAGGCTCAAAAACTTGCCACCATTTGGTGTAGAGTTTGCTAGGGTTTGCAGGTTGAGCTAGAAGTCTCAATGAGAAAAAAACAGGGTTAAGCAAAGCATTTTGCATGAAGCTATGACGCATTCAAACAAAGGCACCGAGGTGCACAAGGCCAACCCATTTCACATCCGGGCTGGTGGGCTCTTCGTACACAAACGCACGTGATCCTTGCGTAGGTGGGGACTACCTTGTACCAACCTAGCTTCCTCTGACATTGCTAGGCAAACAAAATTTGATAATTAGGACGGTTAAAGAAATGTGGCGTAGGTACATACTGTCGTGTGACAATGTGGCACCCTGCAGCTGCTGTAAGTATACTAAATACTTTCAGTCGTTGAATATAATATTAATTTTCTTTAACTTATGTAATACAATTGATATAGTAATACTTGTTACTACTATATCGTTTGAAATGTAGCTGAAAAGAGCTCGTTATGTAAAGACAAAAAAAGTTGTGCGCAGCCGGGGAATCGAACCCCGGTCAGTACCGTGGGAGGGTACTATGATACCACTACACCAGCTGCGCTTTACAAGCACCACAGTTTCCTATTTTTCTATTTCTATACTATTTTAAAATTTCAACCTTCTTGACCGTGAAGAATCCAGCGGTGGCGAAGCGACACGACAACGATGCATAGCCCTTTTTCGCTCGGATATTGAAAGGACCGATGATTCATGCAGGAAAGGAAAGGACTTCAGAGCGACGACGCAATCGCTCTCTAGAAAGACTATTTCTGTGGTGTCTGCAGAAAAAATTGTTGTGCCTGCCTCAAAAGTATTTCAGGTGAGAGCGAAGATCCAACGTTCTGATGTTCTAAGGACATGGTGAAGGGATGATGATTGGGCCTATCGACATGATTTTGGACAGGATTGTAAGGAATTCATGTGTGCAATGAGGTATCATGTATGTTATATTTCCTGTGATCTGTTGTGGATAAAGCTCTCAGAATTCAGAGTGATTAAAGAGGGGAAGGAGCCAATAATCATCTGATCTGGTTTAAATGTACCAAGAGACTGAGAGGGATAGCAAAAACAAACAGGATAAGTATCTGCCAGAACCCTATCTGTAAGTACTGTACAAGGAGGAGGTTGCGAGGTTGAAACTGTATATAGAATTGGTAGGGTTTAAGTAACATCTGTGGGGAAAATCAGAGAATGATCTGTTAACAGTTCCAAATTCCTGTTAAGTACTACCTCCAATCTGCATGTATTTGCATGCTACATATAAGTACTAGTTCATCGAGGCAACTCTCAGAACAATTCAAGGCACTGATTTGAAGAATCTCATTGGTCACAATTTTTTTATTTGCACCTAATCACAAGCCTATGAGACTATTACAAAATTTAAGTTCCAGTTTATTGAAGTTAACTCCTCAAAACAGTTCAATGCTCCCGTTCAAACAATCTTATTGGGTATATAAGCTTTTTTTCTGACCCCTAGGCATAAGCCTTCTCCACAGACCCTATATGTTTGTGTTTATTCTATACATTAATACTATAACCCTTGTCTGTATGCAGACAGGGTCAAGAAGTGTACAATAAGAAAAGAGGCTCAATTTTATGGTGCATGAAATATCATAAATTTCCCCTTGAAAATCTTGGATCTTTTACATTTCATCTTTGCAATTGCTTCCACATTTCACTTCTAAAACTTGAAAATTGTTCAAATGGGTTAAGTAGTGATGGATTGTTGATGGTTGTAAGGACATTGATTATCGCTTAGTGAACTCATGACATAAAAGATGTGGCATTCAATGCATTCACAGGAATTACTTAACACCTATGCCCCTAAGGATGAATTTGTTAAATCTTAAGAATTACTATTGGGTTGATTGGGATTTTGCTTGATTGCCCTAACACTATTACCTTTCCTAAAAAACTATCATGAACTCCATGTGCTATATGTGCAATACTATTTCAAAACCTAGAATGTTTGAATAATAGTTTGGTATAACCAATTTTCATAAATTTCCAATACCTCCTCTTCCATGCATGTTGAAATAAGAACTGAAATATTCACCAAACATGGCTTTTAAGATCACACATATGACTACATTTGCCACATGTGACTACATGATTCTGTAGTCCAAACAATCAACTGGCTAATGCCATGAATCATGTACATGGCCCCCAGTCACAAATGCATTAATGCACCACTACAAATATCACCTTTAATTTTATTAAACCCATCAAACTTTATAATATATAAGAAACATTTCAATAAGGGTTTTCAGTATAATTTTTTGATAAGGACATTTACTAGGTTGCATACACTTTGAAGCTTTAATGAGATTTTTTTTAATTCATATTTTGATGTTCTAAAAAATCAATTTAAAAAAAGATTCAAAAATATAATCAATCACTATCATAAGGATTGTGCCATATTGGAAAGGCATTCCACATTGTGAAAAAAAATCCATTGAAAATTTTGTGGGATGGAAGCTTGTAAGCTTGTTGTCACCATGACCACTCAAAAAGTTCCAAGGAAAAATTAGTTGTCACCCAAAATGGAAAGGCCAAGGGGGTCAAATGAAAGGTCAATTTGAACCTTCCACATTTACCCAAACAAGGACAAGGCATCTACATCTAAGTCCCCATCTCCAAGTGTTAAAGAATGTGAACATTGCAATTTCAAAAAAATCATAACATTAATGAATGTTATTCTAGAACCCTGTCTCAACAAAATTATCACCAACAATGATGGAGAAGGAGCTAGGGAAGTAGTGGTTCTCAAACCAAGGGCCCAAGAAAATTTTCCAGGCAAGGTTAATAACCACTGCCAATGTGGTTGCATGACCATTACTCAAGATCAATTTGCTCAAGACCTATTTGCATATCAACTCAAAAATTGGAGGAGAAAAAGATAACACCAAGTTCTACAAGTGTGCTTATGTATCCTGAATTGGAATCACTGTTGGTATGCTTTTGTGAAGTTGAATTTTTTGCTTCCACTAACAATACCCATGATGCAAATGCCTTGGGGACAAAGTATCATGTGTTACTTGTTTTGATCCACTTGAACTGGATTCATCAATGGCTATTACACATTCCAACTCATGTGGCAGGCAAGAAAAATTAGGTCAGGTTTTAGGGTTTAGAACAGGTTTGATTCATCAGAACAGGTTTGCTGGAGGTTTGCTTCAATTAGAACAGGTTTTCTGGAGGTTTGCCTCAATTAGAATAGGTTTGCTTCATCAGAAGCAGTGAATTCACAAACACCCAACAACTTCTAATTCACAAACCCAGACAATTGGTGGTCTCTATTATCTGGGAAAATTGCATGGATTCTTAAATTCAAAACATGTAGAGCAGCATCCATCCAGAAATGCACCTACTCATGCAGATAACAAAGCACATCTTTAAGTAACAAATATAGGCAGAGGGAAGGCATACTAGTAGTAGTAGTCAACAGGTTTTCAATGCTTCTCGAAAGGCTAGGATTTCCTCTTGAAGAAAGAATCCAATTTGCCCTGTTGAGGCCCTTTTGCAGCAGCTTTTCCTGCAGACTTGTTGGAGCCTTTGGTGGAAGCACCTTGCTGAGGTCCTCGCTGTGCTTTTGAGGGTGCCAGCCTATCAACACATTACAAGCAAAAGTGTCAACAATTTCCATATACAAGGACATGATATTATGCAGGCCCAAAACAAGATTTCTTTTTACCTTTTAGGTGGACTTCATGCCAGTATTTGAGAATACCTTGATACAAATGGATTGCACAAGCATTCCAAATTTCCTCTAGTGACATTCAGTAACTGAGTGCATCACCAAAGCTAGGGCTTCAAGTCCATACTCTAGACTCCAAAATTGGGAAATGAAAGCTTGGGAGGGTGAAGTTCAGTTATGGTCTCATTGTACTCATGAGACTGCTTGCCATAGGACCAAAGACCAGAATGAGCAAAAGTCAATGATGAGAGAGAGAGAGAGATGCATACTTGTCAGTTATGGGCTTTGTCTCCACCACTGCAGGTTGAGCCACAGTCTTTGCTGATGCAGGCTTTGTCTCGTGAGGTTCTTCAACCCCATCAGTCTCCCAGACCACCTCTGTGACTGAATATACAAATGTGACACAATGTAAGCACACCTGCTTGCAAGGAAACAAAGAAATGAATGGCCACACAAATGACATTGGTTTCTAGGATATAGCCAAATTCACTAGAATTTTATAAGTGGCAGTCCACTATCAATGTTGGTTTGGTCGATACCTTCTCTTCCACGATTGTCTATTCTTGTCCTGAGAACCTTCTTCCTTTTTGGACCTGATGGAGCTTTGTCACTCACCACAGAGCTTAGTTCAGCTTTTCCCTCGTGCAGAATCTGGTTTTCAACTGGTTGAGCACAAGAGGGTTCCAAAATACCTTCAACTTTCTCTGGACCATCAGCAGGCTTCTCATTCCATGAAATTTTCCTCTCCTTATCAATTGCAGCAGTCAATGGGCCTGGCAAATGCACCTTGGCCTTTGTGTTCTCTTTACTCTTTTCTTCTGCTACAACAGAGGGGCTTGATTTTGATGGTGGAGATGCCAGGCTGACAACTTCCTCACATTCAATAGAATCAGGATTCTCTTCCTCCTTTGCTGACATTTCTTCATCTTCATCAAGGACAATTTGCCGCTTCCGTCCTGCACTCCTCATAACTTGACCTCCTCGCCTTTGGGCAAAGCCACTCACATCATCATCACTGCTTGCTTCACTAACACTTGCCTCCATGGCTCGGATCCCCATGTCTGCATCTCCTGAAAACACAGTATGCATTACAAGCTTGGTTCAGGAATTCTCTTCCAATTAGGCTAGCACACAAGTTGAGGGTTCAAGTGAACTCTCAGTAATAGATTAGCAAAGCACTCTGGATTTAAAGAAACAGTCTGCCTGACATACCAGCAGTGGTGATGGGCTTGACTGGGCCTGAAGACTTTGGTGCAGAAGGCTTGGAGGATTGGTTTGGTGCCTTGCCCCACAAGCTTGCCAAAGAGCCCTCTCCTCCAGCTGCTCCTACTTTCCTTTTTCCAGCACTCACATTTCCAGAAGCAATGCTGTCAACAGGACCTTTCCCAGTCAAGCCTGTGACAGTGGTAGGTTCTTCCTTCAGTGTAACTCCGCCAGCTATCTTTGGAAGACCTGGTGGCACAGCAGGTGCTGATTGGAAGGCTTGAACTTCTGGTTTTGGACCCTTGTTGTCTAACGAAGCTTCTGCAAGCAGTGGTGGAGGACTGAGTGCCTGATTTGTTGCAGAGATTGCTCCATGCTGCTTAGGAATAATGGAACTAACTCGTCCCAAGCATCTTGCTACTAGTGAGCATGACACTCCACTAAACCTGCACACACAAACTTTGACTTACTCACCAACAAATACTTCAAGATGTGTACAGCAAGTTTGATAGAAAAATGTAAGATACCGGTTGTCACGAAGGCAGTTGTCAACATCAGAAGGCTGCTTGAAGAGCTCCTGTGCTTGGACAAATTCAGCAGCAAAGAGTTGTGCAGGATCTTTGGGAAGGCATGGCTGGACGCTATACACATGGGATGATGGTGACCCATGCAGTGTCTCCCTTGCTTCTGCAAACCAACCCAAACAGCTGATATTGGGATTTGTACTCCTTCACAACCTGCTCATATTTCTGACTATGAAAGTCATGATATCAAGAAAGCATACTCCAAGTATCTAGGTCCAGCATCTTTGTGAAGATGCCAGACAGTGCTAGGCCCTAGGTGGCAGTGATTATTGAAGAAAATACTGCTTGCAAGGGAGAAGACAAAGATGTGAAGGGCATGTCTCCCCTGAGAAATGGAGGCAGAATGGAGAAGGCAAAGATGAGCAGGGCATGCCTCCGCTGAGAAATGGAGGAAAAATGGAGAAGACAAAGATTTGCAGAGCATGTCTTTGCTGAGAAATGGGGGGCATAGTAACCTTGCAGCCTGTCTTGTGTCACTAGCTGCACTGAGTAATTGCGTGGTTCATTTTTGGTCCATCCAGCTACCACATATACCACCTCAATATTGTCACCTTTGCTCTGTTCAGCAAACTCCTGTAAAATCCTATACAACCAAAGAGACATCAGTGTTTGCAGGATGTGTTGCATTCTAGAGTGATTTGCCATCCATATCTCTATGCCTCTGATGGTGCTGAGAGTTTTGTAAAACTTTGTTCATCTGAACCAATGATGGTGTACAACCAATAGTCACATGCCACAAGTATGTGCAAAAAATTCCTATTATCCATGAGATTGCAGAGAAAACTCCACACTAATATTTTGAAGGCATTCATTGTGTCAGTTCGAGAAAAATCAAAACTAACACAACAAGAATGAGTGTGGTCATGGCATTATGAGTCCCACTCACAACATACTAAACCATCACCTCCATCATCAATACCATTTGACTAGCCGCCATGAACCCCATTGACTTCATCAGTTCTGAATGGTGAGCATAGACAAATATACAATAAAATGCCCAGAATTTGGATGAAATAATTAACAAAAAATCTCCAGAAGCAACAAGAATCTCCATCCTGAGTTCTGTCATATTTCCAGAGACAATGAACACTCTGTGATGAAGTTAGTAATTTAAGCTCTCCAGGGTAAAAGCTTGATCCGACATACACAAGCATAGTGGATTGGATCAGATGTCTGATTAATGCATAATGCCTCTGCTGTATCTGATCACTCAAGTATCCGCTGTATAAAATATGAAAAATGGAAAGAAGTCAATTTACCTCTTGGCTGTATTTGAAGAAACTGAGAATCTTCGACTGAGCCACTTGTATGACACCTGTTCCCATCCACAGCGAGCACCATCACTAGCACCTATAACCATACATTCCCATATTTTTGTGACTATTATATCCCTTTTGAAAGGAAAAAGAGAATATCCATTGTTCCTAGCAGCATTTTCCATCAAGTTTGCCTCTGAGCTTCCAATTCTCAGGAGTCTCCACACACCATTCAGCAATGTCTAACCTTATCCGTAACATCACAGATATTCAGACTCCAGAAACCAGATCAAAGGAGACTGCAGCTGTTATTATCATTTGCTCAAGGTTCTTCCATTCCAGCAATCAGACTTCAGAGATGATATAATTTCATACTGGCCATAAAGTTATTGTTTCTCAGTATAAACAAAATGATCTGTGAACAAGAGCCACTAGTTACTGCATCCACTGAGGGAAGGATAGTTCTTATCATACCACTTGAAGAGTGTCACAGACAAGAGCTTGAATTTGATCACGAATCCCCACATCCTGTAAAACATCTGCCATGATCGGAGTACAAAACCCCACAGAGTTCACACCCGCAGTTCTAAAACCTAAAAATAAATAATTCTGACACTGCCTTCAGATGATGTACTGAAGAGATTTTCAGTAGCCCTTGTTTCCTCGGATGCGCTTGGTCATGTCCACCTACCATACAACAGCTTGTGTTACTAAGAGAACCACAACCTTGAACCCTAACTGTGCACAATATAGCAACCCAAGAAGCACCCGATACAAGACATATTTGACAAAGTGTAAAAACTGTCAAATATAGAAGTCCATTTCCTCAAAAGTGTTGATGAGACCAAAGTGGAAGCTGATTCAAACCAGTGCAACAAGGATCCAAATTCACTAGTCTAGAATCGAACCACATTGCAATTATGAGAATCAACTCAAAGAAGAAAAACAACCTGGCCTCGTTTACACTGAAAGTAGGTCTCTCGAAGGCCAACACACTCTGTCGGGACTAATGGACTCTTCTCTCCTGCACACTCCTTGTATGATCGCTTCTGTTCCTACAATGACAAAAGATAAACCCCACCTATAAACCCTAAAATCCATATTTTAGGGTTTAGGGTTTCTGACATCACCGCATATCTTCTGGAGTAATGGAGCGATTCAAGCACAATCATTTCGTTGCTGAGATCCAGAAAGAAAAAGATCTCGCAAAAATCTTAGGCATATAGGGTTTTTGTCCACCCTAGGGTTTAAGGGCCTCCAATTTCGATTCGATTCTTTCTTTAGTACAAATGCACATCACCTTCTCCAACTGCTACGAACACTTCACGCTAGATTCGTGCAGCGGAAGCGCTGCAGCAAGAGACGAAAAGAAAAGAAGAAAACATCTGGCCGACGACGATGGTGGAACTGCTAAAGAGAAACATGACTGTGAGCAAGACATTGCATGAAAGCCTGCTGCAAATAGCTTGAAAGCACCGCATCAGAAACATAAGCTTGCAAAGAAGATTACGAATGGTTTTTTACCTTAATGCAAGGCGACTCGCTGAGACATTTCACAAGCTCGAGTGCTAATCCCTTGCACGACTTCGCCATCGCCACCTCCGTCTCCACGCACGCAACGCTCTCGAATGACAAGCCCTACACCTACCTACCTACTACTGCATACTCACTACCAACTAACCAACACAAGGGCCAAGCCATGTATGTAACTACCTACTACTTCCCACGCAATACCGACCGACCAACCAACGCAAGGGGCAAGCCATGTAGGCACCTAAGTACCTACCGGTATTGGGCGGGTACTAGAAACTTCTTCAAACCCCTCCGGATATCATGGCCAATAAACCGTCAGTTCTTTGTTGGTTCTTTCATGAAACCTAGCGATTCTTTGACTCTGCTTTTTCACCTAAACTAGTGTAACCTCTGCTGTTGGCCCAAGTGTGAACATGCTTAACTGATTTTCCCTCCAAACCCAGTTTTTTGTTATTTGTTTGAATTTTCAGCACTAAAAATTCAATGTCTTCCACACCTTATGTCTGAAAATTGTGAAATCAACTCTATTAAATCTGACTAACCAAGGGTTTTCCAACAACATCGAGAACGCCCTGAAATTCCAATACAATTATCAAGTTCAATTTTATTTAATTTTTAGTGAAAAATAGTTCAAACAATCAATAGCTTTTGCACCATAGCTCCAAATGTTCTCAAACCAAGTCAATACACCCCTAGTCATTGAGACATTGAGAGCTTTCTGAAGATACCAAGTGCATGGCATGAAGTGCCATGGTTTGGGAGAATCAAACATGACAAAATGAAACAAAACAAACTATTTGGAAGTTATTTTCAACTCCATCACAATGATGAAAAATAACTTGTTGTTACTAAAAGAAGAAGAATTTATCTTGGAGTTCCTTAACAACATTTCGTCGTGTTGTAAAAGACCAATCTTGTGCACACAAAGTTTCATTTTTTGATTTAAACAAAGTTTTCTTTTACGATTGGGTTAGCTAAAGTATCTAAACTATAAACAAGAGGAAGATAGTTAGTTGTTGTTATGCTAGGGGTAAAAAAAACTAAAAAAGAATGAGAAACTACAATAGCGTTGTTGGAAGTCTTCAAATTTTTAAATGATTAATGTCATAACCCTAACTTTGGGCTCGCAACCAAAACAAGAGCTTGTGAAGGTGCGGGCCAAAAGTGAGCCCACAAATTACATTTCATGCTCGCAAGAGTGCATGAAAATATGAGGAAATGAACCCCCACACTTCCAAATGAGCTCTCACTTTAAGAGTTAAAGTCCTCATGGATTCTCGAATTTTCAAAAGGTAATTGCAAGGGTCAAAACTCATTGGATTGAAAAGTTCCTTATATCCTTGGAAAGCTCTTGGAACTTAAATGCTTAAAATGGGCTCACATGACTCATTTGGGTAACTAAAACACAAGTTATGGCCAAAAGAAGGGCCAAGAGTCAAATTGTCAATTTGATTCTCGACCACTAAAAGTCAAGAATCACCTTAACTTACTTGCGTGCAAACTACGTGGCACATCCATTAGAAAGCTCTTGACAAGGGTTACAAGTTTGCTTCAGACCTCACCTCAATCAAAGGTCCACACACAAAGTTATGGGCCTTCAAAATCATGAAAGACCCAATTTTGGGAATTTTGAGACTCCCACTTGGGAGTCCCGGGACAAAATGACATTTGGGTGCTGGTCCCGTGGCTAGGCACAGAGTATACTATAAGGGGGAAGGTGGTGGCTTCCCCCAAGTTTGGGCCATGATGAGTCTTGTGAATCTGTGTTTGCCTGTGGCTTATCCATGCACCAAAAGTGCTCCAACTATGCACTAACCAACTTTATTTGGTTTGTGTAGATCCATGTGAGTAATTGAATTACTTGTCACTCTTCCTAATCCCCATCCTGAAGCTCCAACACACCCCTTTACCCTCAAAGTGCTGCGAGCCAAAGAGCATGCCCTAACTTTTTATCCTTCCATTGTTTTCAAACTCACAGTTGAGTCTACCAAGGAGTTTGGGGGTGCGTCAATTAGCTTCCATCATAAATAGTGATACCCGCCATAGGCATTTGGTTAATTTGCAAACCTTTCCTTAAGTCAAATCCTAGTAAATTGTGACATTTAGATTTGTAAAATTTTAATTTTTGATTTTGATTTTTTTTGTCCTGTGAAGGCATTAGACTTGGTTTTGGGGTCTTTTCCTTATGGGGCCTCATGTCTAGCACGATGTCCCATGTTTCAGTTATGGAGCTTTAATTTTGCAATGTGGTATGGTTCATCATAAGAAGCATTATGAAGATTTTGAAGTTTTTTTTTTGCCTAACAAATCATAGCTTCATTTCAACTATTTTCTATCCCTTGTTCTTTTGACTTGGGCTTGGGTTTCAGCCTTGGACCCCTTGGAGCTTTCCATTTAGGCCTTCTTTATGTTCATATGTGCACATCCCTTCAATTTTGAGGCAAAAAATATAATTATCCTTTCGACTTCCCCTTGATCATATAGCCCATGACCCATATGATATGATCACTTGGCATCTATTATTGTTGTTCTTGTAATGGTATATTCCCCCCCCCCCCCTAATGGGGGTATAACCAATCACAGGAAATTAAAGTGCGTTTATAACGATTTTAAATAAGCAATTGGGAAAAGCTTCAAATGGAGCACGTTCTCCAAATGCAAGCCCTTGTAATGGCTTTCTTTCCAATTCAAGCCCCTATTTTGAAAACCCCTATTTAAACACCCTTTAGTTTTAGTCCTGGCCCCACCACACCAATTTGAATGGAGTTTTACCCTAAAATGTGCTAGGGAATATATTTGTGTCACTAGGGCTCTTGCCCCCTTGCACCAACCTTAACCTCTTTAGATATCGTTAATGTTTAGTCCCTTGCCTCGACCTTAACCTTTTTAGATACCGTTAATGTTTTGCAAACATTTCACCCCTTTCCTTCACTACTAGGCTTTTGGCTTTGGCAAAACTTTGCAAAGGCATTCAGTCAATTATGATGGGTGAGGTCCTATATTAATTGGTGAACATAACTTTATGTTTGCAGTTTTGTGATGTTTTCTCTTTTCACATGTCATTTCCTTAGTTCAATGTGGCAATCAGGAATGGGTGTGAGTAATGGTTCATGGTGTTCAAATTACTTTAAATGTCCATCTTGGTTGGGTGGTGTCATAGGTGGATGTAATAAATGATTTCAACACCATTTCCTAGAAAGTCATCTTTTTAGAACTTCATGCAATGTAAGCTAATTGTTTCAACTTTTCCTCTTTATTTGGTCTTTTTATGCTTAATAGTTCCCTTCTTTAGCCACCACTCCTTTCAAGGAGATTTTTCCATCATCCATTTTCTTGAAGGCAAGTGTTAAGGTAATTCACTAGCTAAGCCTTTTTTTGCTTTGGCCCATTTCTGTGTGTTTTACCAAGGTTTTTCCCTCTTATGTTTTCCCTTCCCTTGTTGTTGATATTTCCATCATTAGACCCACTTTCATTGTTCATTTTAAATTCAATCATTTTGTTTCTTAGTCAGCTTTTGTGGAGTTTTTTCATTAGTAGGATTTATTTTTTAAATGACTATGTTTACAATTGGATTTGTAATCATGTTGGACTAAATGAATATGGTCATTAAAATCATGCCAAATAACTTACTTAAAGAACTCAACATGACATGGTGTGTCCAAAATAATTATGTGTAATGTCCACATGGATTTACACTTAAAATAAAAGTGTGTAGTCATTTTATAATCATTTATGACATATGTAATCATGTTGTATCATCTAGTGCTAAATTTAGAATGTCATTAAAAGGAATTGAACCCTCATCTCCTTGGCCACAATCCAACTTATAATTTATAATTTATAACTTTATTTAATATTTAAAAACATTATTTGGTTCATACATTAGGATAATTTTTAGTAATTAAGTTAAACTCATTCAATATATATATTTTGGGAAGGAAATTAAGATTTGAATGAAATTTAATCCATATTTTTAATTCCAAAATTATATAAAAATTATAATTTTCAAATGATCAAATGTAAATACATTACATCAATTTAAAATGTTTATTTCAAAATTTTCCTTTAAAATTTTTAAACTATAAATAGACCCATAAACATCACATGATTTAATTTTGAAATTTAATTTAATTATCATCAACTAACCCTTTATACATATATGCATGCCATTTGTAAAAATAACGAACTAACATATAACATTTTTATAAATCCCTAAAAAATGATTCCACTTGCAGAACTTCATATACATGTGTTTTCATGTAATTGCATACATGACTATTGCCATTACAAAATGACCTATGAAATTTTTTATGAATGTATGTTAAATTAAATTTTATGATGTATGATGTCAATTATTATTTACATTTTCAATATAACTTACAATAAACAACTAGGTTATGATTATTGTTAATTTGACTACATATTACACCATGTGACAAAATTACACATGCTAAATATAAAGTGATGGACATTAATTTTTCATTTCATATCTTAAATAATATTATAATTTTTTTAGTAAGTGGTTGTAGAAGACATTAAATCCTTCTAATATCATATGTTACATCATGTCATAGTTATTGTTGTTGGTTAGTCAATTCAATAACCTTACATCTTTAGTTTGAGTGTATATAAAATTGAATACATGCCCACATTATGTTAAACATCCATTCTATTAATCCATTAGTTATAAAAACGTTAAATTACAACTACACATATTGTCACATAAATTTGATAGTTGTAATATGGTCCATAATTGTTTTTTTAGTTGTTGAGGATCATTAGTTGTTTAAAAAATGGTTGTGTAGACATGAATTATTTTAATGCTTGTTTAGCCCCACAAATGTTTGGCTTAGCCACCTTCTAGTCTACCTCTTGCCTTTTCTCCTTTTGTTGATTTTTTATGCCTTTTGGATTGTATCAAAATTTTGGACGCTTCGTTTGGATCTATTTTTTTCACTTCTTCCTTCTTGTAGGATGCATTGGATGAGGATGTTCACCATGTAGATGTGTTTTTGAGGTTAGGGGACATCCAAATAGTTTTTGGGATGCATGTTTCTTGATGTTTTGCCCATATACCCTTTATTTACTTTGTTCCCTCCCCCTTCACTAATCTTTTGGCATTAACTTGCCTCCTTTGATGCAAACCTCATGTAGGTTTTTAAAGGATTCATGGGCCTAGGCTCTTTGGATTGCCCACATGTCCCTTTAATACATTGACATGTTTTTCTCCTCATTTTTCATGGGGGAGTCAACCTCCTTTTCACAAAGTTCATTGCACCAATGTCCTATTTCGGGAATTGGGCATTTGTTGCACCTATCATTGCTACTATATTCCTATCAAATCATCACTAATTCTATTTGGAGGTGATATGTGGCATTTTAGTCTATTCCTCTTCTAAGCCCATATGAAGATGGCATGAGAACTTTTTTGCCTAGATGTGGTGATTTGTGTTCTTCCTTTCATGTAGTTTGCAAAAAGGGGTTTAGATCAATTTCAAAAAAAAATTAAAATAGGTTACACAATTATTGCTTTTCAAGCATTATCTTTGAAACAACTTTTGATTCACATTGCACATGTTTGAGGTCCTATGCACCCTAAGGGTAAGTGCATGGTTTTCTATTCATTTAGTCAATCCAACTTTCTATACATGCTCTAAAATTTTCTCCTTTGCGTTGCACACCAGCTTGGGCATCCTTCATTCTTTTAGTTTTTGGTTTGATTCATTACATTTGTGGTTAGCTCCTAAATCCATCAAGGACCCACTTTCTTTCTTGCTCCCATGGTGGGGAATGGATTGCATCCCATAATGCCATTTGGGATGCATTTACATCCATCATGAGAAACATGGGGTTTCATGTTTTGTGTGAGCAAATTCATGTCTTTCCACCACCTTCCTTTAATCTTCTTACCAACGAGTTGACATGGTGTTATCAACTAATGGCATTTGCACAATGGTCAATGCGATCATTGTTGATCCCACTTGAGCAGATTTGGTCTCACATGTTATTTCATCTTGTGGGGTGGTTCTATGGTGGTGAAATAAGCAAAAATAGGACTTTACCAATATCAACACCTAATAAATGCATTTCTTCCCATTGCCATAAGGGTTTTTGATTGCCTACACCAACAAATGAACAATTTTTTTCATCAATGTGCTAAGATGGCATGATTAACAGAAGACATTAATGGCCTTCTTTTGGTGGTCCTATGGGCCTTTTATAGTCAAAGGGTGTTGGCAATTTTGCAAACAATGCAAGCCAATTTTATTTTGAAGCACAACATTGTTATAGGCAAACTTGGTTCTTTTAGGTTTACTATTCTTTCATGTTTCCCTTCCCTTTTCTTTAATATGCTTCTTGCAATTGATGTTGACTTTTGAATAAAATTTATTCTTTTGCCCCTTTGTGTCCCATTTTGGGTTTGCATTTATGGTTCCAACTTGGGTTCTCTTTCTTTATATTTTGTTTCCCTCTTTATTGGGTGTTTGTTTAATGGAGCTTGTTAAGGTTTCATCAACTATTTTCCTTCATACATAGATATTTAGAATTGACAATTTTCTAATTTTGAATTTGAAAAACCAAAACCCACCCAACATTAGTACATATTCTTTACTTCCCATTAACACCAAACTAACTATAGCAAGGGACAAGCCATGTACTTAGTGTACAATTCATTAACTACCAATTAACCAATGCAAAGTGAAAGAAGGAGGTGTGAAAGGTGTAGAAAAAAACTAAATAAATTTAAAGAATAAAAATAAAACTTAATTAAATTTAACTTGGGCTAAGCTACAATTAATGGAAAAAGTAAATTGATTTTGTGGAAATTAAATCCATTTGAATGAAAACATTAAATGACATTGCATGCAATTTGACTTGAATTAAAATTTAATTGAAGAGAAATAAAAAATTACAAATTGGTGAAAATAATATTGAAATTTTGTTCATGACAATGGTGTTGGAAAAAAAAAACTCTAAAAAACCAAAGATCTAAAATAAAGCCTTTCCATATTTCTTTATTTAAAAATATATTAAAAAATTCTAGTGGAATTTTGGAAGTATCATCCAAAAGGATGATTTAAGGAACTTAAAGTTTTTTACCTAAACCAACTCCACTGAACCATCATCATTAGAAATAGGCACTGATTTTTTTTAAAAATCCTAATAGTTTATGTACAAATTTGTATTGTCACTTAAACCATTTAAAGTAAAATTTTTACTATTAACATAATCACAAGAATCTTAAGATTATACCAACAAAGTACCCCATCTTAGTATATTGCTATTTAAATAACCTAGACCTTATTTATCTGACTAATTTATATAAGTGATTATAATAAATAATTAAAGAACTAAAACATCATTCACACCTAATGTTAAATTAGGTTAACATTAGGATTAATGTTAGAATATTAAACATGTGGCACTTTAATGATTGATCTTACCACTATCACAACCATTAACATTGATTATTCTACTCCACTCAATGTTATGAAATGGACTATGTACCTTGACATCTTTCACATGATTGCAAATTCACATCAAGCCATGAACTACCATTTGAAACAATAGGATTTTAACAAAAACATTGCTAAAAATAAGTAGTCCAATACAAGAACATCCAAAAAATGATCACCAAATGACCATGAATTAACAAATAAAAAATAAACAAGTTTACCAACAAAATGCAAAAAAAAAAACTAGCTAGAGCCTTTCAATCCTCTAATCAATCACAACATTCATGATGCAATTTCATCACATGTAAAACATGAAATAAAAATATTTCACCAACCAAACACCTTGCCAATCTTAATGCATCCATGTTTTTGTTCATCCTACACTTGTTAATACCTACACATCAATAAAAAAAACCATTTTGAAAACTTACGATTCTTGTGAAATGTGGTAAATATTTTGTGTAAATATAAAAGTTTGTTATCATTCACCCAAAAGTTTGTCCAAGCTTAAAATTGATAATTTCAAAAGACCAAATTATCATCCACATTATCAAGTTCACATTTTATTTTATGAAAAAATTGTATGTTCAATGATATTTAAAGTGATAATGAATTCATAAAAGAGTTTTTAGCATTCAAATCTCATCCTCGTGAATGAATATTAACCAATTTTGCGTGCTTCTTTGAATTTTTAAAAAATTGTCAATTCTAGTTTTTCAACTATTCTAGAATCATTGAACCATTGGTTCTAATTATTCCCAAACCCATAAATAACCAATGGTTTTCATGAAAGAAAGTCTAGTAAAAAATTGTTAATTTTTTGACTTTTTCATTTTGAGAATCATGATTATATATCAAAACCAGTTTATTTACTATTTTGAAAATCAAGTTGATAACCAATAGGTATTTATCCTTGATTTTAAAAACTATTCAACATTGATATTATCATTTTTTAGGATTCTATGGCAACTAGCCTTTGATAATTATTGACAATTCCCTTGTAATAATCTTGATATTTTTATATTGATATTACAAAAACTCCCAAATATTAGGTCTTTTACCAAAATTTGCATTTTACACGTTCTTTCTCTAAATGTAATGATATGACTTATACTTAAAACCATATAACTAAAATAATTCTAGATGGTATTAAACACCATCCCATTTTGCAACTAGAAAAATGAACATCACTCAAAATATGTCCATTTTGGTACATTGTTTCTTTTTTATATGTATGTAATATTGATTATTGTAATATTATACATGATCGGTTTTGACATGGTATTCATATTTAATATATTTTAAATGATTAATTTTAACAAATTGATCATGGAGTTTTCAACATGTAAAGAATATTATTAATAAGGGAACTTTTTTTCATATATGTGTAATCGATTAGTTTTTCTACATAATTGATACACATTTGAACATTTCAACCTGTATATTCTTCTTAAATTATGGGTATCAACAATTTGAAGTGTGAGGAATTTTAAATTGCATTGGGTTGCATGAAAATACTTTTAGTTGACTTTTTGAGATTTTTGACATACTGGATCCATAATTTTCCAAAAATTTGGCAAAATTAATGAAGTCCATTTAATTGTTGCCATGCGTTATGTTGTAGTGGGCCCTTGTGTTGTTAACCCAAATACATTATTACATCATATGAGGTAATGCACCTGGCTGATATTATTTTGGTCAAAGTGGGATTAATTTTAGATTTTTTATGGAACCTTTGTCAATTGATTTAAATATTATTTTCAACTATGAAAATCATTTAAAATTCAATAATTTTTGTTCCATTGGTTTGAAAATTGTGAAACAAAAAACATGCATGACATTTCATTAGGGACTTTCTAAAAATACCAAAATTGGAATGAAAGGCCAAATTGTTTGAAGAGGGGGGGGGGAGGTGTACACCACGGTCACATCCAAACAAACAAAATAGAAAAAAAAAGAAAACACAACCATTTTCATATATAAATTATTCAATTATAAAATCTCAAAGCTTTGCTAAGGATAAAAAAGTCATAACAAGTTTATTTTATATTTTATATAGTTTTCAGGTACACTTAATGTGTTTTTTTTTCATTTGGTTATATTATGAATTCTAAATTAATATATTAATGTTACATAAGGCATATAGAAAAAAATCCTCATGTATTTAAAAGGCACATAAGGGTCCAAGCCTTTTAAGATTAATTTAAAATTAAATCTTTATTAATACATAAGTAGGTTATTGAAACTGAAATCCCAAGCACAACACATGCACCGTTCACACAACACATATATAACAAGTTTTAAAACTTACATCCTTTTGGGTTAGGATCACCCATTCACTTAAATATTAATTTTAATGTGGGCTAGCTATGATCATTACACATGCCTAAACAACTTAATCTTATGAGAATCATTGATCAAACTTGCATAAGTTTGCCCTTGTGGATCCTTTCACGTGCAAGATGAAACATGGATTTATTGCATCATAAATTCATTACATGCAAAGTCCTATTCCAAAGCTTAATAACAAACTAATGATATGAAATCATGAGAATGAAAAATGAATTCAAAATTCCATTTTTGAACATACTTGAAAAAAAATTGAATAAATTATCAACCCCATTCATTTATATATATACCTATACATTATCATTCATCAACTTCAAAGCATTAATATTATGTCACATGTACTAACCTTTTAGAACTACCATTTTTTTAAAATTGATGAGTTATTAAACTATGTGAAATTTACCTTCTTAATATGTAATAAATTTATATAAATGATTTTCAATTATGTTTCACCCAAAATAATCAATTGAATAATTCATGAGTTCAAGCTCAAATCTCTAACGGTCAAAGTTTGTCGCTTTAAACCCTAACAAGATCCCCCGGGCCGCGTGTGTGTGTGTGTGTGTGTGTGTTTGGTTTGTCTTTCGCACCGATTGTTTCTCCCTTCAAAGGGACGTGGAGATCATCGATCGAGCGAGCGCCTCTGAAATTTATCACATGCAGATTGTTAGCAGATGATGCAGGAGATGATAATGATCAAGTGAATGACAATTCCAAGTGGTGATGGAGTTTGCACTACTACTGATTGATGATGATACTCTTGTTTTCTGTGTTTGTTGGCTCTGCCCTTCAGGGTACAGATATTGTGATGCACCTAGAAACGGGCCAAAGTTTAGTATCCCTACATACATTTTAGGATAATGTCGAGTCCACTATAAAAACATTTCCAGCAACAGAACTGAAGGACTCACTTGGGCTTCACCATGCATGCTAACCACCATGTGTTTTCAATTTAATATGTTGAACATTTATCATCTTTATAGATGTCATTTAAAGGGCAGAGCCATAATGCACGACGAGAAGCTTGTTCCACACGAGTGTTCTTTTTTTTTTTTTGCCTTTGGTTTCAAACTTTAAGCCATCATTCTCATTTCCATGTTCATGGCGATTCGACAATTTTGTGTTCGTGTCCAGATTTGTTGCATTTCAAGGACGCAGCTGGCAAAACCATGGTGCCTAGCAGCACAGTTATAGCCAACAATTTTGCTTTTACAAGCTAGTATAGACAAGTTAGGATGCCTGGATCATGCGAAGAAGAGGAGGAAGAAGAAGTAGTCGAGAACAGGAGCTTCTAATGCAAGCTGGATATGATATTGGGTAGTTACAATATCGTTGATTGTTTTGTACATGGGTAAGTAGTACATTGAGACCAGTTTTGTGAGCATGGGAGGCCAAGAAGTTGCCACAATAGTGTCGATAACAGCTTCGTCATGGGTACTGTACATCTGGTTCGCTTTGTGGACAGGAGTCGCCATGCAGAGAGCTCAAGTATATATACAACAAAAGATCATGAGAGTTGCTCCTGTTTTCTATCCACCAATGTAGTACATTACATACTCGTGGTAGGCCGCGTCCTCCAGCTTACCTCGTGCTCATGAGCGTCTTTTTTCGGGTTTTGATTTCACTAGGTTGGTGTTGTGATCAGCAGTGGTGTTTCGTGCCACGGAGGACACGGAAGAAATCGTAAGGGTTCAGGGGGAAGGATGTGGAAACCAGATAAGGAGATTATTAGGGGCAATGGTCGAGGTCTGGCAATGCTGCGGGAGGAAACTCGCAGGTATCAGCAGGAACTCGAACAGATTCGTCGCTCACGTGCGTCGAGGACCCGCGGAAATTGTGAGTCTCCTGGACTTCAGCATTTGGAACCTCCGACTAAACCTTCTGACATTTTAGCCTGCAGAGGAGGAGAAGCTTTGAGTAGTAGCCATAATGAGGTTGACATTGCTGCCATTCAAGATGAGAGCTGGAGATTTCCAGAAACCCTGAAAACAGCTCAAGCAGCACAATGCAGTGGGGGAAAATCAGAGGTGGAACAGGCTCCGGAGACTGAGGACATCATCGAGCAAGCCAAGAAGAAGGGGTTGGCAACAGACAAACTGATTGAGACACAAACGGATGCTCCAGGGATTGAGGAAGCCAAGAAAGGGGTTGTGCAAGACAGAGAGATGGAGACACAAACAGATGATCAGCAGCTACTGGAGAAGACAAGGTTCCTGGAGGCAGAGATTGAAGCAGATGAGACACTTTCAACAGAATTAGGGTTCAAGTACCCACAATTACACGCCTGTGTTGGACAATGTGAAGAACTGAAGATCAAGGGCTTGAGTGTTGCTGGAAAAGATGTATGTGATTGTGACACACAGAAAGCAGCTGTTCGTGTCAATGCCAGCATGGTATTTACAGCAAACCCCAGCAGAAACATTATGGAGAGACATCATCAAGAGTCCAGTAATTTTCCTAGTTCTTTCAAGAGCAACAACAGTGCAGGGAGTCTCAGAAGCTCTGCCATTGCTGCAGAGAGCTCAATTACAGACCGAGATCTCTCTGGTCAGTGTCAAAGCCCTGACATGCCTCAGAATCTCAAAAAACTTCAACACAGCAGAAGTGGTGGTGCTAGTGTGTTGTTGGCTTCAGAAGACCAGAAATCAAACCATTTTCAAAAGCTATGCAGTGGCTTGAAAGCATTGGCTACAACAAAACAAATTGAACACAGTTTGATGTCTCAGAGGGAAAGGGACATTACTGTAAATCTAGAGTTGCGCACCAGAATTCCTGCAGGAGAATTCACCATTGCAGAGCCAGATGTGTCTCGATCTCTTGCAGCTACATACCTGGAGTCTGGTGTAGAATTAGGTATGCAATCTCACAGTCCTAGCCTCTCTACCTTCTCATGTAAACTCAGTATCCTCACAATGTAAGCATATTGCCTCAAATGGTGGATGCTGTTTTTGTGTAGGGGTCAGTGGTATGATTCTCTTCATCTCTATTGTATCACTACACAGAATCTGGACATGATAGGGTCCAGCACTCATGCTTCTCTTATGCTGCCTGACCCTTTTCTGTTGCACCTTTAATGTACATGGGAAGTAGTTGGCACTCCATATTCCAGGGCTGCAAAAGGGAAGTCTGGAGATGGGGAGGCAAAACAATCTTTGTATCTTAGCAAGCGCATTCAAACCAAAAAGGTTGTGCACAAGCAACCAAATCAAGAATGTGCTCTAGCTGCCAGATTGGCAGCAAAGATAAAACAAGCTCTTGAGGTAAAGATTTCTGTGAAAATTCAATGCAGAGACTCAAGTCTGCTCCTTGGTTTGTGCTTCCCTACTGGTCTGGTCCAATTTAAGTCTGGGATCCAGCTCTTTTTTGTGTGTGAGACTTGTCTCTAGTGGTCATGCAGGGACTGGATGAGAAAATGCTCAACCGCACTACATCCTCTTCCATCCTTGCAAGAAATCCTAGCCTCATTGGGAGATCAAGAGGTCATCATGAACTGGATGATCACAGTGGCTCAGACAGGGTGACAGTTGAGAGGACTAGCCACAAGATGTCTCACAGTCTGTTGTCAAAGACCACTGAATGTCGATCTGAGTATCACTGCCCCACAAGTTCCATCGATCATGACTCACAAGAGATAGTGGGGGCTAGAAGTGGAGACAAAGATCTCCCTTCAGGTTGTGCAAAAGGTTATAAGGATCTAAAGGACATAAGTCAGCATCTGAGAAATGGAGACTTCAAGACTGGCTTGTCAACAACCTGGTCAAAGAGTGATCTGCAAGATTCAGACCACCATCTTAGAAACGAGGATGTCAAGGCCAACCAATCAAAGAACCACTCTATGGAGGATTCCAATGATGCAAATCAGCAACTGAGAAATCTAGACTTTAAGGCTGAGAGTGCAAAGACACAGCTTCACATTGATACAGATTCAGCAAAAGATATTGTGCATCTGACCAATAATCTTACAGTTGAGGAGCAAAAGATACAGATGCTGTCCAGTGTTAGGGAGATCCGTAGTGTGGCAGAAACTGCCAAAAGGCTGTTCAGTGACCTTGTCCTCTGTGTCAATCAGCAAATTCAGAGTGATCAAACCAAAGAACAGGACCATTGTGTGACTGTTCAAATTGAAAATTCGAACACAGATGCCCAACAAGTTCAAAATGTGCCCCCTGAAGGGAAGGTTCACAATCTGGCCAGTGTGTCCTGCAGTGAATTTGCTCCTGTTGGTGGAGCAACCGATGAAGCAATGTCAATTGGAACACAAGTTCCAATTCCTAACAAGAATGCTACTAAATACAAACCAACTACCCCAAAAAGCCTGAAGAAGAAAATCACTCCTTCCCACTATGCTCTGGAGAAGAACACTGCCAGAAATCTTGCACATGCTGCTGAGTTACTTTCTAGAGGCATTCATGGTGAGCTTTCAAAGACCTGTTCACTCTCTTGGACTGGTAGTCAGGGCATGGATATTGTAATTCTCATTGTCTTGTTAAAAGACAATTGAAAAACAAGTATTCAGAACTTGCTACAAATCAAGCTGATTTGCTTTCAAAGCCATAGCAGGACCATCTGGGAAAGTAAGCATTCATACTTGGTCTAGTGGAGTGCTGTTGGTCTGGCAGGTGCCTCAAGGATGGAAGGAGCAGCCCAATCAAGCAACTTTCCTGTTGATGGAATCCATGTTGAGTGTCCTCACAAAACTTCTCAGAATTCAATTTATTCACATACATCACACACAGATCAGCCTGGAATTAGCATAGAAATCATTCCTGGCAGAGAGTCTCCCCAACACAAATGGGATGAAGTGGGCCATAAGAAAGTGCCTGAGGTGGATCAGCATCCCAGCAGGAGCATTGCAACTCAACGAGCAAGACAATCTTCTGCCATGAGAGGATTTGGATTGCCATCCACTGCAATCAGCCATAGGGTTGCTCAGTGTGAAAACCAGATGGGGGCCCATCATGAGACCCTGCAAGAGCAATCGCACAAGGTACATCAAGTACATGAGAGAATCATGAGACATCTACTAGATCATCACAAGGATTAAAACCAGGCTTAGATTGAAGCAAACTGGATAGGATTTCTCAGTATCAGATATGCATCTAGGTAGTGAGAAAGACAATTGCTTCTCATATGAGTGAATGGCAGTGCTGTTGGCTCCTGCAGCAGGGACATGATATGTGCAAAAAGCAGGTTATGTGAAAGCCAGTGTTTATGGTCAAATCCTGGGATAGTTCAGAACAGTATCATCATTGCTCTGAGGTATGGATTGATCTGTAACTGATCAGGGGGACCTAAGAATTTTCAAGCAAAAGAAAATAAGTCTAGTCCCAACCATACCATTGCTGACATAGATTTGGTTCCATGGCATTTGCTAGCAGTTGAGAAGACCTAGGCACATGCCACAAGTGTCTAGTGTGGACCAGACTGCTGCTGCACAGGGTCTGGCCAAAGAGATTGAAGTGATGACAACAAAGGGTGCTTTTAAGGCTAATCTTAGAAGCACAGCCATTGAGCATACCCCATTGGCAAATCCTGTGTATGAGGAGCACAAGGAGCCACATCGACACACATACTTGGACAGAGCTTTTCTGGCTGCAGCACAAGCTGTTAAATTCCGGCTGGACCCACAGATCTCTCTCAATGGAGGCAACCAGCAACAACCAACCCTGCAGAAGCGCCGAACCTCTCGTCCCAAGGATGTCATCAAGGAGTCTGGTAGAGGGGAATTCTACAACCAGATGCACCAGGTTTCTCCTCCCGGCTGCTTCACTGTCTCTTCCTTCATGACAGTGGTTTCTGCCAGCTTGGAACTCTAAGCAGTCCCTCTGGAGAACAAGTTGTAAATAACCCACTTTGAGGCGATTGCTTGAAGAAAAACTCCATTTTAATTCTTTGATGGTCGAGTGTATGTTGAGGGCGATTCTGAATCCTTTGATGCTGACAAAAGTATCATTGACATTCTGCTCATCCTAATACAGACCCCAATTAAAGGGGGTCTCCAATGATGTGCCCTGTTTGTATTTTAAGTTGGGGTTTTGCTGCTTTCATATACAGGAACTAGGGGAGCTTGCCAGGGAGCGGATAAAATTGCAATGGCAGGAAAGAGCTCACTTTCAAGCAATTGAACAGTGTTTGCCTCGCATGCCATGTACACAGTCTCCCGTGCTGTTGTCCCAACAGGTGCTCTGCAAGCTTTCATCTCCATTGCCTCTCCTTCTGTTTCCAACTGTGCATCCTGTCATTCATCTATTACCATATTAAGTTCCTGCTTTTTTATCCTGATCATAGAGCAGGACAGTATTTGGACTTTAAAAAGTGCTTAAGAAAGATGTGAGCTCAAGTAATCAATTTACACTACAGAGCAATGAGGAAGATGCACATTTCCTTCTGAGAGACATGGGACCAGACATCAGTTCACAAATTGCCTTGGGGACCTTTGCTGATTACCTTGCACGTGGAGCTAAGCGGCAGAGAAGTGCAGTCTCTCCAGGAACAGAATCTGGCAAAAAGTTGCTACGATCAAGTGCTGGCAAAAGGTTGTCTCAGTATTTTTCTTCCAGGAAGCAACCTCCCAGCATTGTCTCTGATTCTTTGCTGCATGAGAAGGCAGTTGGTAATGCTAGCAAACTTGGGAAATGTCTTGCAATGGATGATGCTACTATGAAGAATGCTGTGGCTGTTGAAAGAAGAGGTCAGCAAATCATCAGGCATGAGCATATCCAACACATCTCACAAGCAAAGGAATATGCATTCATGAGACATTTCAAGCCCCATAACCTAGCTCAAAGGAAAACCTCAGTCAGAAGGAAGGGGGAATCACCAGCATTGGTTGATCAGATGACTCAAGTTAAACCTGTCCTTGAGGATCATTGTGTGAAGGCAAGTGTACGTAGGAGAAATATACGGCCCCCTGGATATCTGTTCAAAGCAGGAGTATCCTTGATGCAGATGTCCGATCGCATCACTGGCGGTAAATTGAGATCAATGCTCGATAAAACAACCAAACCTACAAGGCTGGCAAATACAGTGCAGGATACATGTACAAAACTTGACAAGAGTAAGATTGTGAGATATGCAAGACCTGGGAATGTGAGGGGGATGACTCTAACATCATTTGAGAAACTCATGGAATCAAAGAGAAATGGGTCTTTAAGGCAGAGGAGCACATTACCCGAGGAAGGTTGGAAACGGAATCGTCAATGCAAAGGGTGGAATTCAGACCCATGTATTACAAGTGATACTCCTCACAGACCAGCAGACATTGCACGCCACAATAGAAGCTCCTTGAAGAAGATACAGACTCCGAAACGAATGCATTGCAGTCCATGCCTTCCAAAGGACAAAGAGAAACAGTTATCCTTGCAACATGTTACATTTGCATTAAGGGAACGTATAATGCAGGAGAGGCAGCAAAGAAGCTTGAAGCGCCCTTGGAATGCCAAGAATGCAACAGTTGTGAAGCAGAAGGGCACTAGATCCACAGGTAGTCATACTAGGAGTACAGAAATGGAATTGTGGCCCAGGGCAGAAACACAGCAGGCAGAAGTAAAAGAGAGACAGGCAGCTGAGGTATTCACTCAAGATGGGAATGTGTCTAAAGAGGAACTAGAAACACAAAGAAAGTTTGTTTTTCAGGACAATTCCTGGGCAAAGATACTCAAAGCTGAAATTGACAAGGTGGTGAAAGGCAAATCTCTTCATAATCTTGCAACTGCCAAATGTAACTCAGAGGAAGAGTCACCAGTTTGGAAGAAAAACTATTTAAACTGGGAAGACCTTGATGGGGCCAACTGTAATGAATTGGAAGGGGAAGAAGATGATCTCCAGTGTGATTCTGATGGATTAATGCATAGCATACACGAGGAAGATGACACAAGCCAAACCCAAGGACATCATGAGCTTGCGGATAGAACCGACTCTGGTGGAAGTGCAGTGAAGATTGGTTCAGGAGACATGATCAAGCCAGAGGCAGATGTGGCATATGAAGGTGCAACTGCTCCTCAACCTGAAGCTGCACTTGTCTCTGCATCACCCTGTCCATCAAATGGTATGGAAGGTTCCATTCTTGTTGAGCCTAATGAGGCAGAGGAGTTCATTCAACAGATGATAGCCAAGGACACCTGTGAAGCTGTGAGCCAGCTCTGCCAGGACAGCACGATACTGGACAAGATGAGTGAATTTCCCCAAAAACTTGCAAGAACTCGCTGTATATCAGATCAGGACTTGAAGAGAGACCATGGACAGATGGGAGCAGATGAGGATGTGATCAGCAACATTCCTCATTTTCATGTTATGGCTACAGAGGATGTAGTCTCAAACAGTTTAAGCCTTGAAAATATTGACCATGATGGTAGCTGTCCTGATTTCAACATGCTGAAATATACAAAGCTTAAGGATACAGGACCCAGCCCATGGAGAATTCCGGAGTATATCCTAGACCACTCACTCTCTAAGGACAAGGAGCAGATTTGTCTGAAGGATGTATTAATGGACATTGTGCTGCATACAATCTTGCAAGATGATCCATTGCAGGATGTGCCACCACATCTCCATACCATTGATATACTTCAGGGTTCAGATAACAGGTACTCTTTCCAAGCTTCTGCTGTCCAAATTGTCTGAGTGGTGGTCTCTGTCAATTTTGTGTACCAATGTAAACAGTTGGTTGGTACTTTTGTACTGTTTCTCTACTTGAAAAATCTTTGGGTTCTACAGAGTGCAACATCAAATGCAGACAAACAAAGTGGTGCAAGGAGTAACTCAACTGCCTCCAGATGCACAGCAGGCAGCTGGAGGAAGTTTGGTGTCTACCTTCCCTGCCACAACAGGCACTCCTAGAGCTGAGAAGGAATGCCAAACCATGGAGCTCAAGATGCCAACACAGCCTCTTGAACAACATAGTCTGAAACTTCGGGGGTCACCTTCTGAGGTCCAAGCCTTACTAGACACTTCCCTTTGCAGTTTTTTTTCCTTGCAGGTCATTTGCAAGTTGAATTGTGTGCATTGGGACTGAACCTGAAGTACCTGTGAAATAGTGATTTAGTTGGATGCATGACATGGAGAAGCATGATCAAAAGGAGCAGCAAAGGGTCAATTTATTGATGCCTAACTATCAGTTTGTATAGTCATCTGCATTGACTGCAATTTACTGTGCCTAGTCTGGAGGAACTTTCTAGCTGCATCTATTTGATTGATCATCTAAGTGATGTACTACTGTATATCCATAACTTGGGTAGGTTTACAATCAAAAGGAGCAGCAACCTGTCAACCATCAGTGGAGTTGCACCAGTGTAGAGACTCCAGAGGAAGACTCCAGAACTACTGGCGGCCCCTTTGGTTCTACACCATTACCAATGTTAGTGCCTGTTTATTTAACTTGCTCTGGCTGCATGGTGATGCCCTCCATTCAATTTCCTGGTTCCCCTCCCCCTGCACAACACACTCTTCAACCGGTATCTGTATGTAAAAACAATCAAGGCACTCAGCTCGCTCACCCTCATATTAGTTCCAATCAAAATAACAATGCCAGTCTCCTTGTAAGGGCCCCTAAACTCCATGGCAGTGGTGGTCGACCTGGGAAGAGATGTGCATCATGGGAGGAAAGAAATTCTGAGAGGGGTTCACAAGAGTGCACATCACCCACCACACCTCCCACACCTTTGTCTTCTCCCACTTATAAGGCCAATCTCAAAAAAGCAATGGAACCATTTGCAGCTTTTTCACCTGCAGAAAGATCTACCTTGCCAGAAGCAGCATCCCACAAAGCAGACCCCCTTACACCTTGCACCAGTGAAGGCTTCCAGATAGAGGTTGACAAATTTCAGCAGACCCTGCCAGCTCAAGTTTTGGAGCCTGAAATAGAACCTGCTCAAGGGGTGTCCAAGACATTGAGTTTGCAACAGAGTTGTGCAGCTGAGGTGGGTCTAGACATGGAGAGTCATCGAGTTGGCTCATTTGGTGCTATAAGGTAGGTGGGACAAATCCTTTCAGAATATTGTAATAGAGCTGGGTGCAAATTTCTGTGTGGTACTGTTGCCATCATTATTGGACAAAAATAGTACACACCTACACCATTCCAACTTGTTTATGTCTGCCAGTCTAGTGAGACAAAATCATTTTTGTGAGGCAGGGCAGAAATCAAGGAGTTGGAAGAAGCTGCACTGTTGTTACTAAAGAAAACATGCATGATGACACCCTCTGCTACAAGCTTGTCAGGAGACTCCTCCTGTCCATCATCACCCATTCTAAGCAACCTGTCACCAGGTGAACTGAAGACTGAAGGTAATTTGCTTTCCTTCCTGTGCAAACTAGAAAGGAAGCAAAAAATGACAATGGAAAGAAAGACTACAGTACTGCACAAGTGGAGATGCACATGAAAGTTTCTGGCACAGAGGATTTTTTGTAATGTTATCTGGTCAGTAGTGTCCCCCAGAAGCACTGGCTTATTCATGAATGTGAAGCAAGGCCTGGTTGGAATCTTTGGCTATCCTTGTGATTTGTGGTACCAGTTTCTGTATCCTGTAAATCACAAATTTGCTAATGGATGCAGGAGCTAGACAGAGCAGCATCAGTGGTGATGAAGGCTGTACCAATGAAATGCATGTATTTGTGAAACGTGGTGACAGTTCTCAGAGATACCACCAGAGAGCTCTCACGCTCGAGCCTTTTGGCATCAGAAAATTGCTTCATTGTCTTGGTCCCCCTTCTGAAGGTAACAAGATCTGGAGTAACATATCTGCACATGTATGCATAACCCATTTTGATAGAGACTAACACTGGTTGCTGAAAAGATTCTAGTCATGAGACCTGTTCTTGTCATTATCTTTTCCCTAAATTTCACACAGTTGAGTCTGTGCAATCCATGAGAGAAAATGGAAGTCATGAAACATGTCATTGGTCCACAGGTGAAGTTGAAGCTGGTGCATTACAATTGATGGATGAGGCAGGACAGGTTCACAATGGGGTGATTCCTTCTTGCTCAAGAACTATTGATCATGATGGAGTAACTGAGCCTGGAGAGCTTCCTGCTGCTCAGGATGATTCCAACTTTCACATGATGCCAGTTCACCAGACAGCTCCAATCCCTGACCAACAAGCTTCTTTAGCTTCAAGTATGTCAGAAGGAGAATTCAAAGCAAACACAACTGGAGCTTTTGAAATACAATTTGTGACTTGAGATTTGTAGTTACTGTACTGTTTCCTTACTCCAGTTTCTTGGGAGAATGCACGTGGATAGCAGATTGGATATCCTGTGTCTCATCTTTGCATGAACAGAAACAGGTATAAAAGACAGTCATTAGAAGATCCCACTCTCCTGCTGCTACACAATGCATGAAGTTGATTTGATTGTTGAACAGCCACCAAGAAACACAATTTGAACAGCGAGTTGGTAATGATTGTGACAACAATGCAGCTTAAAACCAGAAAGGTATTGTGGCTTCCTGTTCAGCATTCCACAATGGTTTGCTTGTTCCAAGGTTCAAGCTCAGTAGGATGGATCCACTTCATTTTAGTCCCATCATGTACATAAAGTAGGAGCCAGAAAGAAAAAGAGCCATTTCTCAAGGAAACCTGTGGGGAGGGGTTTTGAAACACTGTCACAACCCATGGCTATTGTACAAGTGAAGTTTGTGTTAACAACAATTATTTCAAGGATCTCCAATGAACAAAGCACTTCTTGTGGTTATCTACATTTGTGAAATTGAGCTTGATTACAGATATTCTATTTGGTCACTTTTGCCATCAACAAAAATTTCTCACTTGTATCCACACTCCTCTCAGTCAATGGCAAAAGTGACCAAATAGAGTATTCAAATTTGAGCTCAACTTTATTGATGCAATCAACAAGTGCTTCACTTATTGGAGATCTTTGATTCAAAGTAATTGTTAGTAGCACAAACTTGACTTGTGCAGTAAATGTAAAGAAGTAGAACCAACTTTGATTCTTATCACAAAATTCTTCCCAAGACCTATACCATGTGACAACAACCATCCTATCTAAGGAAAAGAACCCTAATTTCAACTGCACGAACTTCACTTGCACACTAGCGGTAAAGTAGAACCAACACATGTCAATAGTCATGCTCACCTGTGTTGGTAAGCTTCTTGTTGCCTGCTCTTGCTTTTCAAGGGGGCTTTTTGTATAGTAATTACATGATGGTTTCTAGGTACAGAACAAACTCTCAATTGACCTTCCTGTCAGTGAAAGGTACAGACATACAACAGAGTCCAATTTTGTAAGGAAGCAGAGGCTGAGGTTGCTGAGGTTGTTAACATGTGTGCATAGAGTACTTATGAACTTCTGTCTTCATCTTGTACTCATAACTAGCAGTTGGGACTTTCCAGATTTCTAAACTCTTCTGTGTGCTTCCATTGTCACACACAAAATCAATTGTAAATGCATCACAAAGATGCAGGGTTTGCTTTGTAAAATCTGTGTTTCCCACAAAGTCCAATCTTCCCATCTGTCTTCAATGTGTGGAAAGGTGGGTCCTGTTGCGTTGGTGCCCATTATAGTTGTGAAGAACTAGAAGCAACTTTGCTTCTTGTCACAAAATTCTTACCAAGACTTATACCATATGACCACAACCAACCTATCTAACGAAAAGAACCCTAATCTCAATTGCATGACAAACTTGAAAAAAAACTCATATGTTCTATTGTGACATTACCATAAACTTGTCCTTTTGATGCCATACTTTCGAATTCCATCATTGTCAAAATTCCTAAACCCCTTCAATTATCATAACTCTTGACCTGTGCATCCCAAAACTTACAACTCTCATCAATATCATGAATCCACCATGGACTCCTTTGCTTGTAGCACCACAACCAAATCTTTTCCTCCATATCATTACAAAAAAGATGATGACGACAATGACTACAAATCATCAAAATTGGCACAACCAAAATGCATGAAGGAAAAGGCACAACTCCTACTACAAATGGGTAAGTTTGATTTTCTAAGAACTAATTCCAAAATTCTCCAAAAAACTTAACTCCAATCCATCAAAACCCCCTTGTAACAAAAAAACCAAATGCCACTAATGTCAATGTAAAATTATATATATATATAATTTTATTTTGTATTTTTTGAAAATGAAAAGGATGGTGATGACAACTAGTGTTTTTCTTTTCATTTTTCCAACGTGTGTGTCATTGGCACTTTCCAAGTTGTATTTATCCAAATAAGTGGCAAGCAAGTTTTACAAAACATTTCAAAGTTAACTAAAGCAGTTTCAATGTGTGAAATGTTGGCCACAAGATGTTGTGCAAGTAGTGTGTTGATGGCAACATGGATGTTCATGATGTGAAGGTTCTTGTTCAACATAATTGGAGACAAAAGCATTAAAAAAAAATATCGATAAAAGATGTGTGAAGAAAACTATGTAACACCAATTACCATCAAGACTATAAACATGCAACTTATGCACATGCAAAAACATTGTGCTACATGATTGTAACTTGTGCACAACTATACACCAAGGATTGAAAGATCTCTTCTAGGGGGGCTTGAACCCCCATCCATTTAAAGATTTTCCCCAATTGGAGTGGAAGAGGATCTGCACAAAACAAGCCACTTTAGAATGCTAACAACTTGCAAATTATTAGTTTTTTTGTATTGTGATGTGCCAAATTTGTTGTAGCTTATATCCAAAAATCAATAACCTACAAAAACTTAAACATTTCACCCTAACCAAGCTAGAAATCAAATTTCAAAAAACATGGAAACAAAGACATGAATGTCATGACTATAAGTAATCAGGATGTTAGAATAGAATCCAACCTAAATTAATGGTTTTCCAACCCAAATTGTGCCGCTAAAATTGGGGCATACACATTGCAAAATCTAATACAAAAATTCCCTTAATTTCATACCTACAAAATGTGGTAAAAAAACCATATCTTCTGCACTTGATAATGCAACCACAAAACCAAAAATACTACAAGGGCCATATCTCTAGCCGTGTTGACTATCCTCCAAAATGCAACTTCTTTTTTCCCCATTCCTTGACTGTTGAAAGTTTCCGACTTATAAAACTTTTGTGCATACATCTGGACCACCAAATCCAAGTGTGTGGTCAAGCAATTACAGAGCTTGGACTTCGTGAAGTTAACTAAGGATAAGGTTTTCTCATCTTCCACACTACCTACAACCATGACAATGGCAATCTCCACAAGCTTCAAAAACTTTAACAATTTTTGAACCAAAACAACATTTGAAGCCAATTATGCCCACATCTAATTTGTTGATGGGTTGCAATCAAATGGTGGATGTAGAACACCATGACTATTGTTTTTCATGGTTATAGAAAAAATGTTTACTAATCAAGTAATGCACCATTTAACAAACCAGTAATTAAATACCACTAAGGCCTTTTGATTTGGGATGGTAAAATTTTACTTTCAAAATTGTTAAATGTTTAGCAAAGGTGGCCTCTACATTAGATGTTTCCCAATACTGGGGATAAATAATCCCAACTACATTCATGAAGTCATGGGCATGAAAACATCTTGCAAGTTCTTTTATCAACTCAAGTACTACACCTATACATTGGTTTTTTATAGATTACACATCAATCTCCTAGTCACCCCTAGTCACCCCTAATCACCATGGACATTACGTTAGTAGTGGGACATCTTTTATGCAACATAAACAAAATTTGGCCATTGAATTGAAATGTAGCATATTCAACAATAGTATGTGGCTCCAAGTACCAAACCATGTGCAAAACATCACACATTGTGCACCAAGTCATTAAATATGCAAATTGGGGTGATCATACTTTTTCAATGGGTCTATGTACATAGCATATAGATCATTAATACATAAAATCATCTCTATCACCAAATCATAAACAAAAATATTTCTACCTTGGGCCATTTTTAACACACTTTGCACTACTTCCGACATGGGTAGCACACAAATCAAGCCCAAGATAATGTCACAAGGTTCAAGCATACAAAAGTAGGCCAAAAAAGTATATGTTGCAAGTAGAAAACACAAAATTGTCAACTTTGAAGCATATAAAGTAAAACCTAATCTTTAAAAACATACAAAAAAACTACATGAGTGTATGTAGGATGGTAATGGATATGTTTTTTAAAGCTTAAGATTTTATGTTTTTTTTTTGTCAACCTACTTTCCAAATTTATGTTGTTGTCCCATATTGCACAAAGTAACGTAAAAATATATTAATTAATTATCATTTGACCAAAAAATTCATATGTCCTACTTTTAGATTGTTAAAGGACTGTTTTGACATAGTATATGCAAGTATTAGTGTTTGGGTTCAAATAGAAAATCATGTTTTAAATGCATAATTTGTTAATTTGGAAAACTATTTTTTAGAAGCTTCACATTATCATAATTGAAATATGAAAGTTTCAAAAAAAAAGTATCAATATGCATGATAATTCAAACATCAATATCACAACATTTGAATGGTTTGATTTTGAAAAAGTATCAAACATTAACTTGCAATAAATAAATAAAATGATGAAAGTAATAGAATACATGAAATATGACCATATATGGTTTATTTAGTATAGCAAGTACATTCTAAAATTTGTAGCATTGCTAAAAGCCTTAAAATTTGAAAATGCAAACTTTACTTTTCACCTATTTTTATTTTTTTAACAAGGATCACCAATTGGCCTACTTTAACATGATTATGCCCCATAGTCACATAACAATTCATAGTTGTTCTTGGTAGATGCATATATTCCCAACCATGTTATCAACCATCTTGATGATAAGACTATTATACTCAACTAAAATGCACTTGGAGGGTGCAAGCATATTGATCTATCATGTTTTAACATTGCGAAAGATCTTTAATCCTTTTGTTTGTAATATTTCTACCAATTTCCCATGTTCCAATTGATTTTTAGTTGAGTGAAAGAAGTAGGCATACATGTTTTGTAGCAAGCCCTAAATTTTTGCAACCACTATCAATGAAGAAAATGATTGCACAACCAAATTACACTTGTGTGCCATGGAATGGACTCATATGACAAAATTTGGTGCATGCTTATCAATAAGTTACATTGACCCTCATCTTCAAACCTTGATATGCAATTTTGGTTATTTTTAGTTTTGACTTCATCACAATTTATAGATATAAATCTTACATTTTGAATGGCATGTTTGTTGTAACCAAAACCACACTATGCATAATGTCTATCATCCCTAACCACTTGAATCAATCCAATGCATCCTTGGAATCTTCTTGACCTTAAGAAATTGGAACAACCTTTACATGCATTCATAATATGTTTGAGGTTTGGATTATTGCAAAAATTAAAAAATAGTAACAAATTGAAATTATTTCTTCTTTCTCTTAACCTTGTCTACATTCAACACTTATTCATAAACAAAATCAAGGCATGTACTTCCTTCCATAGATCTGTTCATTTTTTGCATGTTGGTTATTAAAATTGATGTAATATTCACATACCTTTGGTCCAAGTTTTGCACGCATACACTTTCTTCTCCACTATGCTTATGCAACCCATCCAACTTAGGCACTAATAGTTTTTCCCTCCGTTCAACTTCAATGAAAATCTTGCACCTCACACATTGGTGTAGTTTACCATCTTGCCCTAAGACAAGTTCAACCCATTGAAATTTGATAGCTCAAGTGTCTTGTAAATTGTGAATGACTTGTCATTCAAATTTCCTTTTTTGGCTACATGTGGGATAGGGATAGAAGATCTAGGCTCATCAGTTTCAATGTTGGTTTCAATGACAGGAACAGAAGGTCCTAGGTTACTTGTACTCAAACTTGGAATTGTCCTAGAAAGAACTAACACTTGAGTATCCACTTGTAGGCTTTCAATTCCTAATTCTAGTGTTTGAGTTGAACTTAAAATAACTGCACCACCACTTTTAGAAAAAAAAGACAAAACTTGAAATTTGTTGGGTTTTTTATAGGTGCCATGGTTCTAGCACAAACCTACAACCAATAAACATTGGTAACCATAAAAAAATAATCTAACAATATTGGAGTTATGGGAAAAAGATCAAAATCATGATCCTACATCTAAACTTGTTATTATCAAATCATGAACAACATTTGTGGTACTCTTACCAAATGTCTTGTAATATAAAGATTCTTGTTCCTTGTCTCTTTAGGAAGAAAATAGAGGTTCTACAAAATAAAATACTTTTGTAATGCCCTACATTTTCATAATAGACATCCAAGCACCCCTGCTTGAAACATTTCAAAAAAAACTTCATCAAACAAGAAGGAAAACAAAGTGAAACAAGAAGGTACATAGTTTTGTTGTAAAAAAATATAACCCACTTTGATATGTAAAACCTCCTTCTTGTTTCATTATATTTTCTTTTTTGTTCTTGTTGTTATTGAACAAATAGCTTGACTATTTTTGAAAATCTTTGCAAACCTCAACATGAGCCATTTTAATTACATAGTAATGAACCCCAATATCAATTGAACATAAATTATGAAAAAACATGTGATCACAAAATCTAATACATATGTTTGACTTGTTCTTTAAAAAATTAGAGACCTACCACACCTAGGCATCTAGAAGTATACATAACAAAAAACTATATTGAGCTACACCATGGAATGATCCATCATCAAGCTTTCATCTTGAATTAGACCATGAAGCAAACAAGGTGCAAAAGAAAAAAACAACATATTGAAAACTTCATTGTATCAATCATGACAACTACATTTCTAAGGAATTGAAGCATACATAAAACAATATGTTAGCCATATGTCAAAAAATAAACATATCAACCACAACCAAAGAGATAATCTCTTGAGATCATGAAAAAAAACTTGTTAATCAAGGAAAATATATAACCAAAGAAGAATCCCAACATAGAAATACTTCAGGTCTAAGTCTAAACCCAATAACCTCAATAGAATGCATGTTTCAATTCTTGAAAAAAAATGTTCCCATGAAACCTCTAGGCCATGTGTTTTTTTCATGCCAATACTCAAACCAAAATCAAAGCAAGAAACAAGAATTAATTAGCACATTATGATGGATCTCAAATACCTTAGCATAAAACAAGTGTTTTTCTATTCACAAATTCATGTGCACATGCATGATTCAATTGTGTCTACTCCTTTTCCTTTAATGACTTTATAACTACATGTCATCAAACATTGTCACCAACATCTCAAAATACAACATGTTAAGTTGGATTTGAGCCCTCATTCCACCCTTTCAAGTTTCATCTTATAATTATTTACCATTGAACAAAAACACCAAATTTCAAAATATAAAGCCATTAGTTCTTCCAGATCTTAGGTTTCAATTTTGAAGTCGCAAGTTCATTAATTTCATAAAAAAAAATACTAACAAATATGTCAAAATGTGAGTATGCATTTTATTCTTTTGTTTGATGGCTCAAGCGGAACCCACCAAATGACAAATCTTATTGGGGTAAAAACATAGTAAATGGAACAACTTAAGTGAATGGATACTCCTTAAAATTGTAAATTTTTTATGTTTGAAAGATCACAAAGGAAGCATAATAGTTTGGATTATCATTTTTTTTGAGTATTTCCCATTAATTGTAAAGTTTACATGCTCAAAAGCTTTACACAAATCAAAAATGTTTTTATATGTTCAAAACACTCAAACTTTGAAAGTGGACAATCTTTGTTTTTTTCAAATGTCATTTTTTTTACTAAATGTGCACCATGCCTTCTAAAAATTGAAGAGGATTTTAACAATGATGATTAGAAAGGCACAAAGACTTGAACTAATGAAAAAAAATTTATAACCCATTTGAGCACATTTGTTTCAAAAGTGTTTTTGACCTTAAAAATTATGGATTTTGAAAATGTGGCTTTAACAAAAATTGTTCATATTGTTTATATGGTAGAGGGCATGAATGCATAAATAATGATATAAAATCAATTTGTAATCAAAATTTATTTATATCCAACATGCAATGTTAATTTCAATATTCAAAATACAAAATTTAAAATTATAAACCAACACAAAAATGACATGTGTCATGTGTAGTCCTTGGAAAAAGACTTATACCTTGGCACCCTTGGCCCCTTTTACCATGTTTTCACTCAATGTGTAATGCATTGGAAATGAAAGACACAAACCTATTAAATGTTGTGTTGCTGAAATGAACAATGTGCACAATGCAACCTTAAACATTAACTTGATCAAATTTCTACTTGAATCATTGCTTCACCTGTCATGGTGAATGTAGGTTTGTGTTAGTTCAAAAATAAATTAAGTTTCTTCAAAATCAAGCACTTGCTACCAATAAAAAACCAAGACATATTTCTATCAACACACTAAAAAGACTATTTCATGCACAAATAAGAACAAAACAAATTAAAGAATAATGCATCCTTGCTTTCTACAACACATACAATTCTAACCTTGCTTTTGCTCTTTAAATTTGAAATGCATGACTTGTAACGTATCCAACCTAAACAATTAAAATTTAATGGAGTTTTGCAACAATCAAGACATCAAACTCAAGCACCCCTTAAACATTCAATGGAATTGCCATATGATCCTACCATATCTTCAAGACTCAAATGGCACTTGTTAGCAACCTCCCATTTAAAATTTGTTGTAATAAAAAGTTTGACAACATTTTGCCAATTAAGTTTGAGCTCCTTGCAATGGACCCTACACCTCTAGTGAAACATTAGTGACAAAAAAAAGTTTGGAGAATGTATGAGCTTGCAATATGAAAAGGGAAGAAGATTAAACCCTTGCAAATGAAGATTATTATGAATAGGTGATGATGACACATCTCCTCATGATAAAAGGGGGTTTGCATGTTGCAATACGTATACCACCATCACAAGGGGTGGCAATGGATTTCACCTACATTGTGTAATTCCCGCGAACCTTAAATCAAATCCAAGAGTTTTTGACAATTTGTACCAAAAACAAATCCTTACTTTTCAGGGGATATGTGAAGCACTCTTGAAAAAAGCAAATTGGTGAAATACCACACAAAAAAAAAAAAAAAAAAGGAGAAAAAACAAAAAAAGGAGAAAAAAAAAAAAAAAAAAAAAAAAAAAAAAAAAAAGGAAAAAACACCAATAAAAAAAGGAAAAAAAAAAAAAAGGAA
>Ga0116231_10000183_pt1 | contig 88833 bp, 68 predicted proteins | sample S1TSphgellanicum_2_FD_89695 | JGI IMG/M metagenome (GOLD analysis project Ga0116231, IMG submission 89695) | Host-associated microbial communities from peat moss isolated from Minnesota, USA - S1T2_Fd - Sphagnum magellanicum MG | ecosystem: Host-associated > Plants > Peat moss > Unclassified...
GACCTCCTCATTTTTATTCTGTCATGGTTGAGAATGCTTGTAAGTTAATTCTAGAATTCAATTAACATTTGTATGTATGCCTCCTGTGGATTCCAATGTTTTAGATTTGGGAAAGATTGGAGTAGTCAATAAGCAGTCGCTTAAGGCACACCTTGACTAAATGACAAAGCTTCAATAGTGTTTGAAGAGTAAAAGTTGTTTTTCAAATTGTCTATTCAACTGAACAAGAGGTTTGCTTACCAAAAAAGGATGTTCGGTGTTTCTGCCTATGGAATTTTCAGAATGATCATTTTGAGGGCCTCTAAAACCCTGAGTGGCAACCTTTTTAAAAGCCCACTTTGTTCCCAAAAATCCATGCTCTTAAACCTTGGTCATGTTGTTTCTCTCTTTTGCCTGTTACCTTGTTTCATTCATTTTTATTGTAAAATTTCTTGTTGTCTTCCTTTTCATCTTGATTACTCTAATCACCCTGTATTTTTTGTTTTGTTGAGCTAGCCAGCACCAAACCTGAGGCTTCTGGTCACTGCTGGTCTTGTGACAGAAAATCTGTATGTTGGCTAATGCATGACAGGGAATTACATCCATTGCAGTTACTAGGAATGATTACCAGTATCCACTTGCTGCCATAAGTGTTGCTATTTGTTGAGGTCACCTAATAGGCATGTGACTGTTTTTCTATTTCTGTGTCTTTTCTCCCTTGTCCACTAATATATGTTGCTGGGTCTGAAATTCTATTATATTGTTCTCAGGTCATCTCTAATCTATTTGTGTATAACTTCATAAGTATGAAGGTATGATAGTTTGGAACATATAGTACATGGATGACCTAGTGCTTATATGTGAAGTTCTTGGAGGGTGAATGCTGCCTTCCATTTAATACCTGATATGTTCTAATTGGTGCAAAAATCTAAGTCTCACTACCTTTGGCCGGACCTTGTACAGGGCATGTAACACTGAAGGAACAAGTGGTGTCTACGAGCGCTGCTGGTAGAGAGATAGTGCCATATATGGGTCCTCGTCCACCTATAGGAATACACAGATATATATTTGTGCTATTTAAGCAGCCATGCGGGCCTTTGATCATATGCCCACCTCCAACACGCAACAACTTCAACACCCGCAATTTTGCAGCTGAACATGGTTTAGGATTACCAGTAGCTGCCACTTACTTTAATGCACAGAAGGAGCCTGGGAATCGGAGACGGTAAGCTCACATGTTACTGTTGCTCAAAGTCACTTAGGCATTTCTATTGATGCTTCAGTGGTTCAGCAACAAAGAGGTTCTTCCCAAGGTAGCAGAAGGGCTCTAAACTACTATCCACTAGAATTACAACTAGTGGGACATAGAATGCTCATTACATTGGATAGGTTTTGAGGTCAACAGCTCTGTACATCATTCTTTGTTGTTGATAGTTAAGGTCTAGCTCACATCAATTCTTGTTCCCGGCCCCTTGTTCATTCCCTTATGGATATCCAGCCGATTTGGCTGGTACCCATTTTTTGAGTTCATGCCAAACTATTAAGGTAGTTTCTGAGCTGAATTTGCCTACAAACCAAAGATACCAGCTGAAAACTGTAAATCTGTGTCTGTTGTCCACAGACCATCTGTCCCCACATGGTGACTGTAGAAGGTGGTCAGTTTTTTATTAGACCATAAGAATTGCAATTCAGCGAGCATGCAGCTTTTTAAAGGATTTTTTCAGGTGTGGCCTGGTCCGAGTAGGTGTATAACAATGTTACACTTTGTATCTTGCCTATATCTGTATGAGGTAAAAATATCTGTTTTTTGTACACCTGCTTTTGGGATGTGAGAAAAAAGTATCTAGATGATTTATAATGATTGTAGGGATTTTCTTTTTGCGCTTTAACAATCTTTACTTGCCTGTGTCAAAACCCATGCACACCTAAGTTTGCAACCAATCTTTTGGCAGTGTAATTACTATCAGTAGCCAAATATGGAGTACTGTAGCTACAAAAGAACAGCAGCTGGATGCCTCTTTAATGCAAAGAAGTAGGGTTTACAGTTTGCACCTCTGTGTTTACTAGGTACATACTATTGTTCCATTGAATGTTTACTGAAAATTATTATAACATTATACCTCTGACAATCTGCAAATGTCAAAATTAAAAAATTGATGTACAATTTCAGAACATTTTTCAGAACGTTTCTGGAAATGATTTGAAATTGTTCTCTGTCCAATGTGCAGTACCAAAATTATATGACGTACCCTATAATATTGTCCAATATTAATGCTCAATGTCATCTGCAATATTTTCCCCAATAAAATCCAAGTAAAACTCCATACTACAACACTAACCTGTACATTTATGCCCTATAATATGTTTACCAAAGCATGAAAATTTCAAAGAGGTTTATTGGGCATTATATTTTGACAGTGACCCTCATCATTTGGGAGCATCAACTCTAGTTTCACTTTAATGAAAATATGAATTTAATCTAAACTGATGGTTTCCTTTTTCAAAAAACCTAGAATTGGGACTTGCAGAACCTTCACTGCCTGAGGAATGTTTATTTCAGGAATGCCCTGCTCCAATAGCTTTACCCAATACAAAGCACTGGCAGAATTTTTAATTTTTTCTCATGATAATCAGGTATCAGCCTGGGTACAACAAGAAAAGCAAAATGTGAGGGGAGAACTTCACTTTCCAAGACACCTTCCGAGAAGAAATTCCACTAAAGAGAGTGCCCTGTGGATAGACTACAAATTTTGTGCCCTGCTTTATGTGTAGAATAATGCTGCAACAGCAGGGCATTACCAAGTGTAAAGCAAGAGGCAGCCTTTGTATGAAGGTATCTTACAAAGTGTAATGCACCTCTGTATGAAGGCCACCTTCTGCACGGAAAGTTAAACCATTTAAGACTGTAAAACAATCACCTCTAACTATTCCAAATAATTCCACCTTGGTGTTTGTAATCATAGTGATGAAATTGTAAAAGAAAGTTTGAAACTGGTGTTTGTAATTATATCCATGAAATTGTGCATGGGATGTGATTCAAAGATGATTACTGTATACAAAATAGTCAATAGCATTGTTTATCACATCGAACATACAGTGTTGACTATTCCTCCATCCCCAATGCCCACCCACAAACTCTTAAGTGGACAGTATAAAGTGATAGACTATTTAAATTTAATCAAGTGGGCCAATCAAAAATAGTCAGTTTGTTTTAGTGATCCTCTTGTCAGGCACTGTATTGAGTGTATTTTTACAGGCCCAAATTGAGTTTCCAATTATTTAACTGCTATACTCATTGGAAATAATGTATGCATGGCATTTCACTACTGTGGGTGGAGATGCTCTTACATCATGCAAAAAATTCAAACTTGATATTTGTAATCATATTGAAAAGTTGCAAAAGAAAGTTTGAAATCCTGTCTACAGTAGTCTAGGGTCAGTTTCCACATTTTAAAAATGAATAACTTTTTTGAAAAACAAAATTATTCGTCTTTAAAATTTTAAATTATTGAATTTTGGATGATCTATTATGATATATATTGTCACATGAGTAGTGAAATTATTCAGAGTGTAGCCTATGATAGTTATGATGATTTTCAGCATGTCAACTTCATATTTTCACCCAAAAAATTTCACTATTTTGAGGATTATTTAAGATATTTTGTTTCAACTTAAAACGTCGGATGTGGTTCAAAAACTACTAAGGTAGAATCACCCATCACCAAACATGTACCTGTCATCAAACACTTTTCAATATTTTTCTAATTCATTAACTAAATTGAATAATTTTTGTGTCATCGAATGCACCAATTGGAGGGTCACAAATGTTCTTTGGATATCAGAAGTAAAGGAACAGAAAACGTAAGAAGAGAATGAGTGATATTTTGTTTTGAAATAGCTCAAGACTCCTCTCTCTAGTTTCAGCCCCATGTCTTTCTCATTTTTAGTCTGGTTTGAGTGATTTAAAACCTGATGAGTGCACCAACTAGGCTAGGAATTTACAAAACTTCTTGTATTCCAGAGGCAAAGATTTAATGATTTAAGATGTTAAGCTTAAAATTTTAATTTTTCAATGTAACCCATCATCAAACATGAACCCCCTTACACCAAACATCCCATATCTTGCCCATCCCTTTATTGAATTGAGAGAATTTTGAAGCATTAGAAGTGCTAGATCTATGTTCAGTGGAAAAATGTTCTTGGAGCTTCGGGATCAGAGGAACAATGTGTGAGAATTTGACTTTTTTGACTTCTTAAATGTTCGCTCACTGGCCTATCTATCCCACTGTATGCAAGTTCTTGTTTTACGGATTGTTATAAAGCATACAAAGGATTGTTTACATCAAAGGCACAACATAGAGATGTAGTTTTTGCACAACCCTCATGACAAAATAAATAAAGTATCTACCAATAGTTTAGACCTGCACTATCATTGTTATAAATAATAGTTTTTACTTTTACGAAGCTGCCATATTGTTGAATTGCATTTAGCCGAAAGTAGTGAACCTAGGCACAGGGCACACATAATAGTCAAACAAAAAGGGTCAATATTGGTATTTTGACAATATAGAGGTGAAGGAGGATGAAAACTCACCAAAGCTTCAACTTAGGGATAAGCACCATCTTTCTTACTCTAATACACAATGCAACTCCTTATGGGGGCTAGGTTAAAATGGTAAAAATGTGATCATCTTGGAATGGGATTCTTGATTTCTGCCAAATTAGGATGGCCAAATGTTCAAAAACACATACCTTCCTCTAAACTATTCCAAATTTGACAATCTAAAAAATCTCATTTAACTCTTAAGAAATATTTCCAATGTCATATTGAATTCCCCAATTAGAATTCAAATGACCCCTAAAAATGTTATATTTAAATGGTCAAAAGCCATTTTGGCAATTTGATTTTGAACCCTTTACATGGTCATAACTTTGATCCAAAGATTTAAGACTCCTAGTGGGACATCCAATTCTTAAATTGGGTTAAAGGCATTTGAACTTTGAAAGCATTTCAAATCTATTAAAAATGAAAAAATAGTGGTAACATTAGCTACAATGTTTTAGAAAATAAATGAACATTACAAGGGGACCAACTTGGGCAAAAAACATGTGTTCATTTTTTGGTACATTTGTATTATTTTGGGAGAAGTTTTTTTTTTCCATTTGGTTTCGTGTTTTGAAAACCACATATAAAATGATTTTAACACAAATGCCTCTAGCACAATCCTTGTTGCCTCTCAAAAAAGAGTAATTTTTCCCAGAAATATAAATCTCTTAAGGCCACTTGGTACATTCCATGTTTGAAAATAAAGAAAATTACGAGTAAGGAATTAAATACATTTTTTACAACATACAAATGACCATGGCAAAAAATTTGCGTATAATAACACAAATAGACCACCAATTTTTCAAAAAGAATAAAGTCTTTAATGAACTTGATAATGAACTACAAAATTTGAAATTTGAAATTTCTAAAGCAAAGGCAAAAAACTTTATTGGAAAAACCAATTTCAAGAATATGTGTCATTCAATTTTTTCACATCAAATTACAACATACTCCAACTACCTCTGTGCACACTAAAAAACTCTACACCTAAATACCTTGAAACAACAATGGAAATCTAATCCTCAAAATGGTGGTCACCTTGAAAATAGTCAATTTCCTAAATTTACTCCAAAATTGATTGTACCTAATCAATTGATGTTTTTCCTGCATTCATCCATAGGCTTGAGCATCAATGGCTCAAAGGTATGACAACAACCTAGAAAAATTCTTCTAAAACAACCATCAACTGAGGCAGATTGGTCATCTGTGGTAGATTGATGTTAACACATTAGTGGGATCACACATGATTGCAAAGCAAAAATTAGATGTATAATATCACACTTTTGAAGGGAACACCTTCTGGTTTGCTGGGTATGTCAGCAGGGCTTTGAACATCTCCTGAAGCTCTTGCAATTTCCGCTTTTGAAATTCCTCCAGCTTTGTTGCTATTGGTGCAAGACACAATCTTGATGCTTATAAACCAAAGATATGTAAGATACGTTCTCCTACTTTCTGTTGTATATGAAATACTGATACACAAACACTAAACCATAGGAACATACATAAGCTAATGTGCATAAGATGACACAGATATATCCCTACACCACATACAAGTGAAGCACATAGGATATCACTACACTTTATGACATACATTATTAAAGTTCTCCTCCAAAAATAGTAATACGGACAATCACGTCTGACTGAACTTTTTGAGCAAACTTGTGGCAATTGTTTTCTTTGCAAGTTGTTTGTTCTAATCTGTCAAGGCACTAGTTATGCGTTGTGCCTCTTGCTTTTTATATTTTACCTCAATGTGTTGTAAAGCAGCCCTTGTAGCTACATCTGCCTTCCACTCTCTAGCCTCTACATCAGCCTTTTCTTTTTTTGCATCAGCATTTTTCTTTGTCTGCAAGAGGATATTTGGACAAGTAGTTGATTTGACAATTTGAACCAAAAATCGATTAGGAAGCGATGAAACAACCAGGGAAACAAAAAGGAAATAGTACTTGCCAAAAACAATAAAAAACCAAACGGGAATATAAGCAAGAAACAATAGCAATAGACGATGAGGACGGAAAACTGCAGGCATGCAAATGACCAAAATAAGACAAGAAACAAGCGCGTATTGAACTTCAAAACTAGATCGAAATTGCAATGGAAGATTACGGAAAAAGAATGTCAAAAGGAGAGTCGAAAGATTGTAATAGAGCTTACCGGAAACAAGCAGAAGAGATGTTTCTCCTAAACATTTCAAGCCTGACAACCACAATAACAGTGCAGCATGAGTTCCTCTTCACTATGTTGCCTCTGTTTGGAAAGGCACCTTGGCCCTATGGTTCCAGTTCTGTGGAATGTAAATGTCTGAAGTCTGTAAGTCCCGTGTGTCTTCCAGGAAGCACCTAAGCAGTTGACTACTCACACAAGTCCAAGCCACTTGTGTTATCTGAGATGAGATTTGAACGTCTATGGAGATACTCCAGAGAATGGCAATGGATGGTATAAAAAGTATGTCCTTGGAAAACACCACAGGAAGGATGTCAGTCAAAAATATTTCAAGCTAATCTTAGTTCTAAGAATGGGTACGCCTTAAATGTTGTGGAAGTGCTGATGTAGAAACATTACCTTCCTGTAATCACTGCATTGTCACACACACTGCTGCCACTCTGCAGAATCATAGATGAAGTCTCTGCATTGCCTTTTGTCCTGCTCATATTTCATGATTATGGCTTTTGTTTCAGTGAGCAATACACTGAGCCAATTGTCAAATTGCAAAAATTACCAAAAATTGCAAGAAACTTCTTACAATTGAAGATCTCTTCCATATGCTTGCATTGCAACCATATTGCATTAGACAACGCAGGAATTAGAGAAATTGGTGGTTTTGCCTTGTGAAGTTTCATTTCTTTAGTTCCCGTTGTCTTCTCGACAGCTTGCTGATGCCGTTGAGCTTTTCGATGTTTCCAGACTCTCTCCATTCAAGACGTTTGCTTTTCTGTATTTGCGGAGAGTTTTTCACGCGCAAAAGACTGCACAACAAGATGTGCAAGAAAACAGCGCAGAACAAGACGCTGGAAGGAGTAGTTCTTCTGGTCTTATAAAAACTTATGATGGAAAGAGAAGATCGCATTGATCTCGTGAAGCTTTGACATCATCCATTGTGAAACTCCATCGTTGGCGTCACGGGGGCTTTTGTTTCTCCTTTTTTCCTCTTGTGGAACTTAGAAGAAGAAGCTGTCGTGATGAAGATGAACGACATGAGTGACAGGAGTGAAGAAGGATTTTATGGGACCAGGGGACACTAGCAGTCGAGAAACGAAAGCGGTAGTAGTAGGAATTGATAGCAACTCCTGCAATTGAGTTGCTGCTGCTGTTTCGATTTTGCGTATGAGCTCTGAGACTCCGAGTTCATTGATCTCGCGGGTGCAAGACTCGAGCACAGCTGCCGCATCTCTTGGAGGCTTGGAAAACAATTTGCTTGAGAAAGCTGGCAGAGGAGGAGAAGAAGGAACAACTCGAGACAGTACTTCTAAGACCGAGGAAGAACTGGCAGACATTCAGCGCTCGAGACAAGATTGCTAGAGGTTGATCCTAGAAGCAATATTGTTCTGTATTTCTCTGTTCATCTGTTGACCGGCGTCGAAATGCAAACTTAACCACTGCTATTGCTCAGAAGTAGACCCATCTGACCTTCTGAGCAATTTGGAAGAGCAGATAACCCAAGCCAAGCAAGAAGCCTCCAAAAGGAAGGAGGTCATTGAGAAGATGGAAAAGTGGATGTCAGCATGTGAAGAGGAGGGGTGGCTTGAGGATTATAACAAGGCTTGGTCCTAAGATGCATAACACTCAAGCTGACACAACTGAAATAGACACCATTAGCTCCAACTTCTTCCAGGCATTTGTAGTGAGGATGATCTGAAATTTTGAAGAGCTATGTGACCTCTTGCTAGCAGAATTGAATGGTTGTCATGGCAAATACTGAGCAGAAGATTGTTGATAAAACTTTGCTGTCATCATTCAATTTGGTAACGTTCAATTGGATGCAGGATGAAAACAGGTTTGCCAGCAAAGGAGCCCATCTGAATCTGAAATGTGCAGAATGTGCCATCAATAAACTTCCTGGTATGTCCTGACATGCTAAGTTTATCAGAGACCAAAATGCTGAAGAATCCATTGAACTACGTTTTCCAGAGTGCAAGAATCGTTTCAAAATGCTTGTGAGTATAGATTTTATGCAGACCAAAACCTTTTCTGTATAGATGAAAGGAAGTGAGCACTTTTATAGAACAGCTGTGTTATTCTGATACCAGTTTTTGCATGATGTTCATGATACCTGGTGGAGTCATTGACATTGAGGACTAAAGCTTGGGAGGAGGAACAGCAGGGTCACTTCATGTTTGATGGGGGAACAGTCTTTCACCATCAATTCTCAGAGCTGCAGAAATCTGTATTTATTGACCTTTGATGCAGCCACTCAATGCTTCAATTGACTGGATATCTACTCAATGTGATATCACATTGACTGGATATCACATTGAATGCTTAATACAGGTGAGACTGCTTGCCATGCTGGATGAGTGCAACTACTTGTGTTAAGAAAAAGATGAGTAGAAGCGTCGACTCAAGGTATGTACCAAATACCTCACTACTTTTGAACATCTGACATTAGTGTTATTTATCTATTTTGCATTCCCCAAGTTTCTTGTCTGGGAAAGTGCAGATCCAGTTGTTTGACCAGTTAGGGAAGGTCCTCTCCAGTAGAGTAATGTATGTGGGAGCAAGATACAAAGATGTTTTGAAATTTGGTCTGACTATAAGATCAGAAGAACATTCAGGAGCAAGTGATGAATGAAAAAGAGACATTGTTTGGGTCAAAGCCCAGTCTGATCAAGTCCATTACCTGCAGAAAGGCCCAATGGTGTATCCCACACCAGTGTGGGTGCAAATGGATCACAATCCAAGCATCGTCCTTCTTTGGGCAGTGCCATAATGCAGCCAGGGACTCTAGAAGCCCCACAAACAAATCCAACAGATGCCAATTCACGAATGAGTGGCAAGGACATGAAGCAGGATCGCACACAGCCTGCAGCCCCTCTGAACTATGTGAATCTAAATAAGGATGAAGTGGCTGGACTTGCCTCTGCAGGGGGATCCACTCCTACTTCCCCTTGGGATCAGTGGTCACCTCCTGCAAACTTCACACTTTCCTGGTAAAACAATTCTCTCCTCATGTGTTTCAACCTCAATTTCCCTTGTAGATATGTTTCTTAGTGAGTACAACTTATCACTTGGACTGCCTTGTGGGTTTAAAATATAAACAGTGTGTACTTCTGTAGGTACAAGGAAGACCATTGGTGCGTATGGACTATGGACAGTCCCAGGCAGTACCACAGACATCAGCGCTTTGTCTACCATTGTTGCCAGTTTCATTGTCAGGTGTGTACATACACACAATTGAAAAGCATTGGTGATTTTGGGAAAAAGCTCGGCACCAGCCTATGCCAGCCAGGCTACTTACATCTCAAATGTCTAGGATATCACCCAGTAACCTTTTTGTTCAAAATCTGGAGAATGAATACGAAGGAGGCCACTAGATTACTCTTTCAAAAGGTTTGGAGAAGAGGTCTTTCTTTCATGGGGGGTTGACACCCTGGTTTCAGCAGAAGGTCATCATCTGTGCCTTTCTAGAAGTAAGTTAAGTTACCCTACCAAAAGTAGATGGAGATGAAAGTTGTACTTGTATGTTCCATTGGACTCAGAATCAGGAACTATCTTGTTAGGCAGCACGTTTGCAAAAATGTTGTGTCAAATCGAACCAATGTTCCATTGCCTCTGCCATGGGTTTTGTTTTATGCAAATATATATATTTCAAAATCACTAAGAAGAAGATGCAACTATATTCTGATGCATGTTAGTGAACTCTTTGAAGGTCTGAACTATCCAAACCACCACACAAGAAAACAAGTACACACTCACAATACCCATCCTATTCAGTACTAATGTTAGTGATCCATTTGCATTTGTTTACTGGGAATGTTTTCTGACCAAAGAGGATCAACGCAATTGTATTTTATCATATTGCTATTGTGTAGCAATATGATGAAAACTCCCTCATTCAGAAACTACTTCATTTATGGTCCACAAAATTGTTTTCCTCATCCTCCAGATCTGTTGCTATTGTGGAAGATTTGCCACAGTTCATGTTATCTGATCATTGAAAGTTGTAGTAGCGTCAAGCTTTGCCAGTCAATAGCTGTTGTGTGTGGGAGAATGAGTTTGCCCACAAAACTTTAGAGATTATGACAAGATTTTCATGTATGAGTCCATTCTCATGGAATTCATTCATTTTGGTTTTGCTAGAATTGACACAATGACAGTCAGCTTTCCAAGTGTTGTGGAGTTGTTTCTGCAATGTCGCAGCTATGTCCTCCACTATTTTTGCACTCACTCATCAAATTAATCACAATCTTGCCTTTATACATATCTATGTAATTCATGAAAATTCTTTTGTTGAGAGTGACAATATTTCTTTTTTTGTTTTTGAAACTAGTTTAAATTTTAGTCTTCTTTTTGCTGATGGGTTGTAGAACCTGATCAGGATCAATGTTTTGGGAGATGTGCCTGTGAACATTTCATTCACTCCCCAGTTAACATCTCATTCAATGATATTGACTCAGTCAAAAGGGTTGGATCTCAAACATGTATATGTCAAATGTTTCATTGTCAACCATTGGATTTGCAAAAATTAGGGTTTCTCAAGCATGTGGGAGGGGGCAGACATATCCATACAAGAGTATGGATGATGGCTGGAGGATGTCATCTCTTGGAATGCCATGAGTTCCAACTCTTTGGAATGATCACCCACAAAGAAAGTCACTCAAAACTATATCAACAAATGCATTCTTTGTATCCTAGCGGTGTAGTTGGAAGCTAAGTTCAGATTAACATGACGGCATAAATATAATTGCAAAAATATTAGCGCCAAACTAGTGCGCCATGCTTTAATAACAACATTTACACTAATTTTGTGCCAAATTTTTAAAAAATAAATACGTGGCAAAATAACATGGATGCAATGTGGGGCATTCATTTGGTGTGAATTTTACACTGAATTTATGAGTGTTTATTGCATGCTAATGTTGTGGGAATATCACTTTGCATTGTTCTAACATGACATTAACATAGAATACGTCACCCACGGATTGCATGCCCATTTAGCATGACATTATTGAGTAGAACAAAGATGTGTGATTAATGTCATTGTCATGGTTGCTAATTACATGTTAATTCCACATTTCAAAACCAGCAAAATTAACACACTTTTATGAATGTACAAAATTCATGCCAATACTATTTATGTTTTGTTACAAGGTAAGTTTGTGATGTCAACACAAAGTATTTGTGCATGACATTTTCAAGAACTGACCCAATTAGGACCTCCACAAGGGTGAAAACACACTTGAAGGAGGTTGCCTTGAACAAGAAAATGTTTTTTGAAGGGTATTTTTTGTATTATTTTGGGGGTAGTTTTTATTTGATTTCATCATAAATGGATATCTATATACAAATAAACATATAAAATGGATTTTGATACAAAGGCCTCAAACATAATTCTTATTATATTTTCAAATGAAAATAATTTTTCAAAAATGGTTTTTCTCAACACACTTATGTTGATTTGAATGAAAAATTTGTCCAAATGTATTTTGTGAACTCACATGAATCAAACTTTTTAAGTTGTAATTGAAATGGTATAATCAACTCATATTCAATGTAAAAATAAATATTCATCAAATTTTGCAATTATTTGAATCAATTTTAAAGTATATTTTCACTTTGTAGTATATTGTTTCAAGTTTTAAAATAGTTTCCTTTGACAATTGCATTATTTGACAATTGAACTAAATTATTTTGAATATAATTTATGAAAGCCTCTTTTATAATGACTTGGTGGAAGGGTGAAAGCACACTATGATGATCCCCTTTGGGGTATCACATTATACTTTTTAGGGATGTGCATGTTTGAATGTATCCAACTTCAAACTTTTGAAAAAATTCAAATTTTTTTTCCATATCATGTTAAAATATAATCTAGGCAGTTTGTTATGAAAATTTTAAAAAATAATTTTATAAAGTGGGAGATTGGAATATATTTGTGGAAATAAATGTAGTTTACTTGTGTATTAAAAAACACAAATATACTCCAAAAATAATTTAAATTATTTTTAATCTTTATGAAAGTTGAAACATATTAAACCATGTCATTTCACATATTTTGAACCATGTTTGGGTACCATGTGATTGAATTGAATTTTTTCATTCCAAAAAATGAGTTTTTTTAGTAAAGATATAATAAGTGTGGCAAATTGAAAATTTGACAAATAATCACATTCACATGGAAGATGGAAAAACATAGTTAGATGAGCCATAATTCAAATTATATTAAAATTGGTTATTTTAATGATTAATGAACCCATAAGATTAATGCAATCAAAACAAGACAATGGCCCTATTATATCAATTTATACTATAAATATACCCATGAATCCTTCAATATAGATAATGAACATTTTTTTTTAAAATATTACATAACATTATTTTTGTAAAATAATAATTGTAGGGCCCAAAAACCAAATTGATACCTAAAATTAAATGTACCATACTTTTGGAACAATTATATTGTATGTATTATAATATGAAACCCAAAAGTGCTCAAAAGGGGATCATTATAATGTGTTTTCACTAGTGTAATTTTTCGCTTAAATCACTATGGGACTTTTTAAATGAAACATGTTCACTGCACCTTAATGATTTCACCCTAGTTAAAGTGATTTCACCCTGGTTAAAATTATTTCATTATAGGTCATTTTGTGAACATCATGTTTCATTACTAGTTGACATAATTCACTATAATATACTATGGTAAATAGGTTTACTTTGATGTTGTTGTTTTGAATATCCTAAGTTATTTTATGATATACCTTATGTTATTTTAAGCTATTTTAATTATTCTTACTTATACCCTAAATGATTATAAATTATAATACCCTTGGTTATACCCTAAATTATTATAGTCTATTCACCTTAAAGTATCCTAACTTATCATATAGGGTTTCAATTTTAATTTTTTTAATTAAATTATTCAATTAACCCTAGGCCATAGTTTAAGTTATTTTGATCTAAGCTAATATATGTTATTTCAAGTTATATCTTAAGTTATTCAAGGTCATTTTACATTATGTTATTATAAATTATTTTATCATATTAAGGTACAATAATTTGTAATGAACTAAAATAAAATAACATATGATATAATAATCAATAATAGTTTAAAATAAATTTTAATAAAATAGTTTAGAACAACCAAAAATGGTCTTCAGCAAAATAATTTAAAATAACCAATAATAGTTTAGAATAATTTTTTAAATAACCTACAATAAAATAACCAATAATAATGTATAATAGAATAATCAATAATAACCAATGATAAAATTATCATGGTAAATACATAATCTCTAATCCTATATTCTTATCTAAATCTAGATTGAACATGTCATCAAATTAATACTAAATAAACATGTTCATTCATATCTATTCATATCTAATTTTAAAATTAAAATCTAACAATGAAAGTATGATAACAAATATCAAAAACAATAAGTATGGCTATGAAAGTAAAACTTTGCAAAAATCAAAATGTTTTTTTTTCATGTTCCATTAAAACTCAATATTCTACAATATTCCCATTTCTTCTTCTTTTCCAAAGATATAAAATAATCTTATGTTTTATTCAAATTCAAACAGTGATAAAAACTTGTAATCTAGCTAGTAACTCTAAAACAGTAACTAAATAAATAGAAATATATTAATTAACTATTAACACTAATAACTAATCCCTTAATATTACCCCACCCATACTCTAAATTACGTCCCGAAATTTTAGATCAAAAATTTGTAAAAAAAATTAAGTCTTATGTTAGTTCTGATCTTGTGATTCACAAATCTAATGCTACTCTAACTACATTATAGTTTGATCTATATGTACTACAATTTATTATGCATGCGACTGTTCAAAATTAAAAATTCATTGGACTAATCTCAATCATTAATGTTTCTACCATTAGGATGATGACATGTGGCACACCATGGAACGTTCATTGACCATTTGACACGTGTTCATTTTAACATCAATTATATGATGGCACGTGGCAATCAAAGCCCACCTTTTTTTTAATTTTAAATTTTAATCAATGAAATCTAAATCGTTCGATTTATGGCTAATAACATGTTGACACGTGGTGTGTAGGTAAGTAGGTAATAATTAAACCCTATTAAGTAGGTTCACTTAGGTATGCAAGTAGGTTGAAAAGTAGCTAGGCTTAGGTTATAAGGGTAGGTTTAAAATCATTTGACTTTATTTTTAGGTTTAACCATTTCATAAAGGTCAAGTTTTTTTCATTCACTCATCCCCAATGGCACTTAATATTTGGCTACTACATAACTATTGCTCCTACTTATATACTAAGCCAAATAGAATTCGAAACCAAAGGATATGGGTTAAAACATTGCATTGCAAACCTCATGAACCAACCTAGTTGCACATTAGATGCAACTATTGTATTAAATTATATTAGCCAAGGGAAGGTTCTGTTGTTTTTGGTGTGAAAAACAAACTTGAATCCTTCCTCTTGGCACATCTAACACACTAAGAATCATTGAAAACAAATTAGAAATGAGAAAGTTATGGCCCCCCAAAATAAAGGGGGTCAAAAACTCCAAAAAAAAACTATTAAACACTATAAAGGCCGGTTCTTAAACACCCAAAAAGTTTATTTTATGCTATTTTGTTGTTATTAGAGTTCCACTATGATTTTTAGGACTTCAGGTGGCACTCCTATAGCATTTTAAATCGTTTAAAATGAACAAGAAATAAGAAAGTTATGAGGTTTGAAAGTAGGAGGGGTCCAAAGCAAAAAAATAAAACGTTTTGTAACTTGGAAAGCTTATTTTTCTTATTTTTCTTCTTGTTAGTTTTTCATTACTCCTTTTCTTTTGCATTTCAAAGATGATTATAGGATATTTTAAATAATTATGATTACTTAATGAAAATATGATTTTAATATTATTATCTTGTTTAAATTATTAATTAGCTTAGGATGTTTGTATACTTGTAGGTTAATTAATGTAACCTATTTACATTAATATTTTAACATAAATAATAAAATTTAAATATATAATACCTATTGAGGATACATATTTTATATAATTGATTATCATGTAATTATAATAAACATTTAATTAATAATTATGATTATTTATAATAACATTTAATATTATCATATTAATTGATTTTGAAAAAAAATTAAATCAAATTTACATTTTCTGAATAAATATTCCAAAATAAAATAAAATAACATATTTAAACCATGGTTTAATTCAACTTAATTTAATTTAACATAATTTAGCCTAATTTAATTTAACAATTGTTAATTTTAGCCTAATTTGATTTAACCATACATATTTTAACCTAACTTAATTTAACCATATTTATTTTATCTTAATTTATTTTAGCCATAAATGTTATAATTTAAATTAATTAAGCCATAATTAATTTGGCCTAATTTATTTTAGCCTATTTTAAATTTAACTTAATTTAATTTAGCCATAATCATTTTAGCTTAATAAATTTAGCCATGGTTAATTTTATCTTAATTTAATTTAACCATAATTATTTTAGCCTAACTTATTTTAACTATGGTTAGTTTAACCCAATTTAATTTAGTTTAATTTTGCTTAATTTAGCCATGCTTAATTTAACTTGATTTAATTTAGCTTAATTTAAATTAGCAATATTTAGTTTAGCCTGACTTAATTAACCATGGTTAGTTTAACTTTTTTGTTTATTTAACCTAAGTTAGTTTAGCCATGGTTATTTTAACCTAGGTTAGTTTAAGCTAGCCTAAGTTAGCATGGGGTTAACCTTAGTACTAAAGGTACATAACAGTATTATATATAACCTATGTAGATATATTAAGTATAGTAATTTAAGTATGTATAAGTCTAGGCCATTATTTTTATGACACGTGTCCATGTTGTACACATTTAGTTGTAAGTTAGTTGCACAGACAACCATATGGCCCAAAAATTATACAATACCAAATTTGTAGTTGCAAACATGACCAAAATAGTTGCAAACGACAATCAGCTACATGCCAGTTGCATAGTGATTAGTTGCAAATGATAAGATTTTTAGTAGTGGATGTAACATGCATTCCAGACAAGGTATTGAAAAAAGGACAAGGTGTTTTATGTCTCACCTCTGAATTGGAAGGGTCGGGAGGCATTTATGGATCAACATTTATCTTCTTGGAATCAACACTTGATCTTAGAAAATGAGAAATTTGAAAATTTTGTGTTTGTTAATCTTGACCTTAGGTTTTTGTTTAAACAAATGGTTTTTATTTGGGATGGTAATCACAAATTCCAAACATGGTTGCCACATATCAATTATGTGAACAATGATGAGCCTTCTTGGCACATCTTTGTGGATTCTATCATTCAAGACACCTCCTTTTAAACAAACTCAAAACTTTGGCCCCCATGAGCTTGTTGAATTGCTCACTACCATGACGGACCTAAACAAGTGAGTTTATATCGATTTTTCTATTTTCCTTCATAAAGCAAGCCTCAAAGATTTTTAATCCTTTAACTGCCTATCTTTATTTCTATAGGTATGTTGAGCTAAACCATGTGAAACCTAGCCTTGTTCATAAGTTTTTTCACATCTCTATTGAGATTATTTTATTGGAGTAGTTCAAGGATGTACTTCCAACAAATGTTTATAAGAAATGCAAAATCAAGTTGCACAAAACTTCACATTCCCTCTTCTTGGAAGCATTATTTGAATACATGTATATTATTTGAAGATTTCCAGATTCCCTTGAATTTTTATTATTTACATTTTTTATACTCTAGTTCTTGATGTTTACTTTGCATTGTTCTTGTAATGTAAAATCTTTGCAACTTGCGATCACTACAACAAATCATGGTTTAATTGACCATAAAATTTAATTAGAAAGTACCAAAATCTGACATTTGTCATCTTGACCAATCAATCACTTAGGACAAGTTGATTTTAACATTGACCAACTTAACTATTGGTTTATTTGATTGATGTTTATTTGATTAGTGGTTTTTCTATTAGTCTTGTTAACTAGAGAAATTGCTCAAATGTCATTTTGACTAATAGTCACACTAGCAATCAAAAAGACCACTTGAATGGACAACAATTTGAATACCACATGGTAAAATTTCCACCAACTACAGAATGACACATGTCAAAATGGTTACATCTTCTTGTTGCCACGTGTCACATTTTTAATTTGTCTTGAGTACATGTGTCATTATCCGAATGTTTTATCATCGTGGTTTTCAACTGTTGATAATGTGTTCCTATGATGATTATCATGTCTTAATTGATTATTATTGTCAACTATGTTAATGTGAAGACATGACATTTTTGATTGAATTTAGTATGGATTTGGATGATTTTTTTTACTTATATAATGCCTTGTGATGTTATTTCCACCAAATATTGATTACCACATGCCATATTTGAAGATCATTTCATATTCACACTTGTCATTAAGTTTGTACATTATTTACTAGCATGAATTTCAAATATTGATTATTTATCAATTACAATGACTTACTTGACCAAGATGAATCAAATATACACATGGCTTAATTGACTATTCATGGTATATTATGCACATTTGGCATCTGCCCTTTTGATTAAAGTTAGTAAAATACATGTTTTTAAAAATTGATCCTAGTGTTCAAACCCAATTTTTTCCTATTCATATTTACTACTCATAGTTTCAATGTTGTTGGTTTTCTTATTGCAAATTGTTTGTTTATGGTTATGATGCATGTGGCCACTCTAATTAAGATTGCTTTATAAGCATGCATATTTGCAGAGTGTTGTATGCCTACAAATGGTCATAAAATACTAAAGCAAGCTTTGCTTATTCAATTGGAATTAATAATTCATATTCAATTGAAATTCAACAACCACAAATGCATAATGTTTTTAAAGAGTAGTTTCAAATGATAGAAGTTATGTCATGCTCCTCAACACCTAAAACATTGTAATATATGTGAATAACTAACTTATTTTTCACTACCTTCTAGCATAACTTTCAACCATGCAACACCTACAAACAAGTTCTCATTTTTTGCCCTAGGCAAACTACAACTTGATGCACCACTTACATACGAGTATATCTTTTTCACGCCATAGGACAACTCCATTTGCCATGTCCTTCATCTTTGAAGTAGTTGAGTTTGGAAATGGTACTTTCATGGTCCCTTTTTAAAATATTCACACAACTACACTATAGACCCCATGTGCAATAGGGTTACCATGGAAGGTCATGCCTTTCACACCACAAATTTCACCCGAATCATATGGTAGTTCATTAAATTGGTCAAGTAGGTTTACCTTCATCCTTGGTTTTGAGATTTACATGTGTGTCACATTCAAGGCTTATCATGACTATGCCAACCATCCACCATGATGATAAAATGTAATTTTTTGCAAATCAACTATCTAGTGTATAAAATGAAAGAAATAGTGACGAATAGTACTTGTGGCTCTCCAGACCTTAATGATTTATAACTTGGGGATACATAAAGATTGTCCTTAAAGTTTTTAGCACCATGTCCCACCCCCAATGACAAGATCTATAATTGTATTGACATAATACAACAATCCCAAGATCATTGAACACAAACCTTGAATGTCACAAAGTGCAACCTAATTAATATTCAATGGGTAATCTCACCCATGGATAATGCTATATTGTAGGGCTAAGCCTCATAAATCCTATAGAAACAATGGTTGCCCCTAGCCCTTCAAATTAGATGGATGAAATGGCAAGTGAATTGATCACCCCAATGTAGATATTGGTTAAAGAAATATGACAATTTTTTTAGCATCTGATAACGAAAAAGGGGACATGATGAGCTCTAGCCATTAAACTTTGAAGGTGAATCATTTTAAAGTGGCAACCTATAATAGTCCATATTTTGCAACATTTCCATCATTGGTTTAACATTTTATGTAGTGTATATAGATAAGATGTGATACAATTTGTAAGCAATGCCCACCTAAACCTAATTATTTCTAAGCTATGAGATCTTGACATTAGATGTGACATAGGTGATGGATGATCATGTTTCATCCATGTGTTGGTTTGGACAAAAGGCATTCGAGATGAGGCTCTTCAAAGGACATGTGTAGTTTGTCTTAAAACAACAACTACTCCCCTTAGCTCTAGGTCATTTTCTTGCAACGCCAAGTTTCACTTTCTGCCTTAAACCTACAACCTAAAATTAGGATTTCATAACTTATTGTTTGAATTTTATAGGTTATTGTGGTTGTACCATACCCCTTTCTTTCATTATTGGAAGATTAGTTTCTCGTTGTAATAATTTAATTACTAATTAGTTGGAGTAATGTGTATGTGTTTGGCCAAGGACTTCTAAGGCATCAACCAATGAGAAAAGTAATATGCAGCATGCCTAATATTCTTTGAGCAAGTGCTTTTAGGAATAGACCTTATGTTGGTGTATTAGCTACTGGACAAATCCTATAACTTACAACCATGATGGCCTGTATAATTTGGAGGATCATTCCAAAAATTATAAAACTCAAGGGTTGAAAAATAATTTTGGGTTTTGCAGTAATTTATCGTTCAATCACTACTACAAAAGTGGGGTGTAATTCACTAGCCTAAATCACTATGGGACTTTCAAAGTGAAACAAGTTCATTGTATTTTACTGATTTCACCCTGGTTAAAGTTATTGCATTATAATATCACTATGTAAACATTATGTTTCACTACTAATTGACATAATTCAGTATTATAATTTAATGTAGTAAATATGTTTATTTTAATGTTGTTTTAAATACCCTATATATGTTATTTTATGATATATTATATATTATTTAAGGCTACTTTAATTATTATAACTTGAACCTTACCTTATTATAAGTTATTATAAAATATTATACCCTTAACTATTATACGTTATTTTACCTTATGGCATTTTAGTTAGTTTATTATAAGTTTTTAAGTTATTTGAAAATAAAATTATTCAACTAACTTTAGGTTATACCTTAGGTTACTTAATTTTAAGTTAATATATGTAATTTCAAGTTATACTTTAAATTATTCAAGGTCATTATATTTTATGTTATTATAAGTTATTTTATCCTAAGTATAATAACTTAAAATAATTTAAAATATAATATAATGACCCAAGGTAAAATAACCTAAAATAGTTAATAATAGTTTATGAAAATTAACTTAGAATAACCTATAATAGAATAACTACCAATAGCCTATGATAAAATAACTTTAAATATCCAATAATAACTTATAATAAAATAACCATCAATAGTCATTAATAGAATAATCATCAATAACCACTAATACAATAACCACTAATAACCACTAATAAAATAACCATCAATAGTCACTAATAGAATAATCATCAATAACCATTAATAACCACTAATAAAATAACCACCAATAACATATGGTAATTTAACCACCCATAGCCACTAATATAATAATTATTAATAATCATTAATATCCACCAATAGCCATTAATATAATAGCCACCAATAGCCACCAATAGCCACTAATATAATAATCATTAATAATCACAAATATCCACCAATAAATATCCACCAATAGCATATGGTAATTTAACCACCCATAGCCACTAATATAATAACCAATAATAATCACTAATATCCACCAATAGCCATTAATATAATAGCCACCAACAGCCACTAATATAATAATCATTAATAATCACAAATATCCACCAATAAAATATCCACCAATAGCCATTAATATAATAGCTACCAATAGTCATTAATAAAATAGCCATTAATAATCACTAATATCCAACAATAGCCATTCATAGAATAACCACTAATAACCATGAATATAATAATAGTTAATAACCACCAATATCCACCAATAGCCATTAATAAAATAATCACTAATATAATAACCATTAATAACCACCAATATTCATTAATTAAATAATCACTAATAAGCATGAATATAATAGCCATTAACAACCACCAATATTCATTAATACAATATTCACCAATAGCCATTAGCAAAATAACCATTAATAATCACTAATATTCATTAATAGAATATCCATTAATAACCACCAATAACTATATATTATAATTACTTATAATTACCATAAATAACATTAAATAACCCAAAATAATTTACAATAACCAAAAATAGTTTAATGTGAAATAGGCTAAAATAACCAAAAGTAACATAAAATAGTTTAAAATAATTTAGGATAACCAAAAGTAGTATTGGTGAAGTAACAAAAAAATAAACCAAAAATAATTGAGAATAACCATAAATAATCATAAATAATGTAGGATGAAATATTTTAAATTAATGAAAAGTGGCCCTATAATAGTTGAAAATAGCCTAACATAAGTAATATTATTATATTAACAAAAATCTTGTGCATTTATTTATTTTTTTAAAATTCAAAAGAATGATCATTGAAATGTTATTGAATAATGATATTATAAAAAAAATTGTTCAAACAATTTTACATTTTCAAAAGGAAATAAGTGTAATTATGTACATTATCATTATTTTTAAAAAGTAAACTCAAATGATTTCATTTGGATAAAATTTCAATAAGATATGAATTTTCAAATTTTATGTTTTTGTAATGTTTTAAATGAAATATTTGATAAATAAAATGTAATGTAACATATTATCACAACAAGTGGGGTGGCTTGATGGTAAGGATGTGTGCTTTCATTTTAAAGGTCAAGGGATCAAATCTCATAAATGGTGTGTGCGTGGTCAACAATGGTAAGTTGATCGAATATTCTTTTATTTAGTTCCTTAGAGTAGGTGTTTAAAATGATTACGTGACTTACGTACCTAGGTTAGATTTTTAAGCTAGCTTAGGTAATGACACGTGTCAATAATTCGTAGGTTGAAAATATGAAAATATCAATAATATTATATATTAAATAATTTAAATTTAATTAATTTTTATGATGTTTAGTTAATTAACTAACAAGTGAATGGGTTAGTAAATTTGTATTTCACTTAAGAGCAACCTTGTTTCGTTAGGTATTAATGAATCAATTCACTGTTCGTAACAATTGGTCTTCGTTCACTAGGGGGTTGACTAGTTTCACCATGGTAAAAATGTCCAAATTTATTCAAAATCTAATGAAACCCAAAGTGAACTAGGACACATTTTGGTGTAGTGAATGATCAAAACTTTAAATATGATCTAAGTTTGAATTTCAAGGTGTGGGATTTCTCATGGTCTAGAAATTAGGTCCAAAACAAAAAAATGTACTTGTTTTAGTTCCACCAAGCGATTTTCCATTTAATGGTTGACATAATCCTACTCAAAACCGATGATTCCATAATTTAAAGGTTGAAGCTAAAGAGGGCCTCATGAGGTAGAATCTAAATTTACTAATTAACCATTTGATTAGTGCATGTTATTTGTTGCATAACCACGTAGGGGCTATTTGATGGGCCACAATGTTTATTTTTCAATATCAATTTTACAAATTATATGCATACCTTTTGATTAATGTACACCATTTGTGTGCATCACATGCTTCCAAAGATGTGTTTACAATTTGAAAAATATTGTGCAAAAAAATGTCTATGTACTATCTTTGCTTCCTTTTAGGTGTGTCAACATTATATAGGTTTTTGCTTTAAGAAAATGTTGGATTAATTGTTGCTTATTGCATGAATGTAATATTGTATGTTTGGTTATAAAGGAATTTAGTACAAAAAATAAGTGCAAATTGAACCCTTTAAACTAAGTACTTATGGGCAACAGAAATATGAAAAATAAAACTTGAAAACCAACTACAACAATATGTTGCACAATGCATATATAATTATTCTAAAAAATGGCATCAAACTTGGAGGCCATTAAATTTGGGTGACCATCCAACGTTATGTTGCATATAAATTGTAAATTCTGAAAACCAACATGACAATAAAATTTGGAAGCCATCACATTTGGTAGACCATCTAAAAGGGTAGCCATTGAGTTTACGCATTAAATTTAGCCATTACTTTAAGTCATTAAGTTTAGGGATTGAGTTTACACACTATATTTAGCCATTACTTTAAGTCACTAAGTTTAGCCATTGAGTTTACGCACTAGATTTAGCCATTACTTTAAGTCACTAAGTTTAATCACTAAATTTAACCAATAGTTTAATTAACTCATTGAGTTTAGCCATTAAGTTTAGTCATTATTTTAAGTCACTAAGTTTAGCCATTAGGTTTAGTCATTATTTTAAGTCACTAAGTTTAATCATTATGTTTAGTCATTATTTCAAATCACTAAGTTTATCCACTAGTAGTCACCTAGGTTTACCATTATGTTTAATGGGGTGAAATAAAAAACTTGATAAAATTTGATCACCTTTGATGGTGTAGTCCATTGGTAAGGACTTGATTTATCCTTGGGAAGGTTTGGGGATCAATTCCTTGTACTTATAACCTATGTGCATGTTGAGAAAACTAGGGTAGGTAGGTTAGACTAAGGTAGTTAATTTAGGTTAGGCAGGTAGGCCTAGGTAGGTTAGGTTAAGCTAGACTAACACCTACCTACTTAAGTGCCTTTTTCAACCTACCTAAACCTATTTATCACCTACCTACCTATTTTCCTACCTATTTATTGATTTGCAAATTAATTATTTAAAAAATGATTTAAATTTAGGTATAAAATTGACCCGGTCAAATGGTCCACTATCCACCAGTCAAATAGTTAGTCATTTTGTCTATCACTCTATCACTCAAAATGAGAAGGTCCAATTTGACTGCACAATTACGTTGGACGTGTACAAAACAAATCCAAATTAATAAGGTGGTTTTTTTTTACACCTGTCGTTTTTGGGTATTTTTCAATTATAAAACCTAATAAAAAAAACCATGAATTATAGTAATGTAATTATAGGGATTGATGTGTAATTTGTTTTTGTTTGAACCCTAATTACAAGGATTCATGTGTATTTTATCCTTGCTGGAACCTTCATTACTAGGATTCATGTATATTTTGTCCTTGTTATAATTCCAAATACATGGATTCATGTGTATTTTATCTTTGATGAAACCATAATTATAGGGATTGATGTATTGTATTATGTCCTTGAGCTAAAACCTTAATTATATAAGAATTGATGTGTAGTTTGCCTATTCTAATACCCTAATTACAAGGATTAATGAGTATTTTTTGGGCTAAACCCCAAATTACAAGTATTGATGTGTACTATGCCCCTTTTAAACCCTAATTATAGTGTCTAGATGTCTAAGCCATCATTTTTTTGGATTTTATAGTAGGCCAAACATAGCTCATAATGCAAGAAAGCCTTTACCTTCATGGGCTAATTGTATAAAATTAGTTGCTAATTTAATTTGGTAAGGATGTATCTTGTAATGGATGTAGGAAATATAAGGATGAGAAGGCACACATTGAGGATGCAAGGGTTGAATTTGGACATGCTTGGTTATCAAACCTTACTATAAAAGACCAACCTATCATTTTCCCACCATACCTACAAGAGATTGATGTGATGGCCAAGTGGGTGTTATTTTGGAGTGAACCAAAGTCACCATGGTGGAAGGTTGTGCTTGGGAGGGAACTTAGAAGTCATCGAGTTATTGCAAACACCTATGATGATTACATTGATGCACGTGATGTTAAGTTGGAAACTTTGTTAGAATTTTCAGATTTAGATAATACTAGTGTGCTAATAGGTGCAATAGAATTAAATAAAGAAGAAATTGTCCTAACTATTCAAACCTTATGGGTTAGCTTGGAAATGGACGATGTGGCATGATTTAGATTGTGAATATTTGCCCATTTCATTTTGAATTGCAATGAAATTTCTTTTATAGGCAAATGGGCCTTTTGTGGCTCCTTAATATGTGGCTTGTGGTTCTATCGAGTGTAAGATTCAACCATATAGTATTCAACTATTTATTAAACTTTCTTTTTAAATACATTTTGTCCAAATTTCAATTGGTAGATGTTTTGTTTTTTTTACACAAAATATTTTTAGGTCATGGCCTTGCCACACATTAAAGTTTGGAATTTTTTTTGCCATAGTGCATATATAATAGGTTGTGGACTTATTGGAGAATGTGCCAATGGGACATGTTTATTTGGTCATGTACAAAATTATGGTGATAATTCAAATGATTGGAATACCCATATTACTTGTTTAAAGGACCCATGTGGAATCTTTCCCCATGGGTATATATATGCATTTAGAAGACCCACAAATAAAAGTTCATAGAAGACCCATGGAAAATAACAAAATAGATCCATGGATATATACCTTGAATCTAATTAATATTTCAATATATATTGAACAATAATAGCAAATAGGGTAAAACCAAACAAATAGGAGACAATTTTTTTGTAACTAGTCCTTGGTTTTAATGTTCATACGTTTCATAAATTAAATTAATGTTGAAAGTGTTAACAAATAGGAGATCTATTCAAGTGCAAACATAAATCTTTATTGAAGGGAAACTACAACATGATGCTCACAACACGAAACATAACATCAAGAACTCTTCAAGGTTCTTGTCACATGAAATACACAAACTTGTGTAATGAAGAAAAGAGAACCAAACCATCAACACCAAGGTATTTAACTAAAAGACCAAACCACAAATTAAAAAACTAATATAAATTTAAAAAAATAATTCAACCTTGTGAAGGTAACTTAATTACTTTCCTACTCTAGTATCAAATGAAACCTAACTAGTTGAGCTTGAATTCTCAACAGAAAGTATATGTCATATTTATACGAAGACATTTACAATATATTAATTTAGCATTTAGATAAGTTTAAAAGTAGTTTAATAAGTATATAATACCTTTCAGCACTTTTTAAATCCCATCGTAACCAATGTTTTTCAATGCAAGGAAATAATGTAAAGTCACTATTTAAATGCCATTGTTTAACATTGTTTTAGGACTTTTCATCCAATTATTTGCTACCACATCATCTTTTCAAAACTAGTCGTAGTGATTCAGGAGATTGCCATTAACTCCTTTTTGCGCGTTTTTACCCAATATGTTATACATTTGGTTTATTTTTGTTTATACATGTGGTAGAATATACTATTGCAATTGCAAAATAAACCACTATAGTTATAGAAATGACTTAGTTATCATCCATCAATGAATGCCATGAAAATTGGATTATATATGCACATTTTCAACTAACATCTAAGCAATTGTATTTATAGTTGCATCTATAATTAAAAACTAATTTCACCCATGGTGTAATTGCATATGTGATTGCAAAGACTTGCTACTATGATGACACATAGGCTTGACAAATTATTAATCGCAAAACCAGTTGATATGAACACTAGTCACAATGTAATCACAAATGTAAAGTCGAAATAGACAAGATTTCTTCTAGTGTAAGTTAGGTTTTTTAATCCTATTTTATTTCAAATTTAACCTTCAAAGGTCAAAACTATTTGATTATCTCATCCCAAATTGCACCTAGTTTTTAATGTTCTTTGTGTATTTTCAATGTTCTAATGCATTTATTTATATAGTTTCAAAACTTGAAAACAAAAACAAAAGATATGAAATAAGTTTTTCGTTGTAATCTAGTTGCAATTTAGTCACATTTATTAACAACTATGTATTAATTAACTACTAATTAACTAACTATGTTAGGTTAGACGAAGTGAAGTTAAATACCTAGGTTAGGTTTAATTTAATTTACCTCCTAATTAAATCCATTATTATAATGAATAAATACTAAGATATAATAATAATAATAATATTATTATTATTAATGTAGTTGGTGGTTAAAGTATATAGTTATTTTATCATCATTATTATCACATTTGTTATAATTGTTTATAAATTATAATAATATATATTTAATATTATTAATATTAATTTAAAAACAAACATAATACTTTTAGTAGCTATAATAGCCCTTCAATAATAATTCGTGTCATAATATACAATATAATGTTAAATAAATAAAATTATATAATTTAATACACAAAATATTTGATAACAATAATAATCATTATTAAATTATTAATATAGCTAGTGGGTAGCTATTTTTTCATTATTAAAGTTTTCAATTATTTCATTTGTATTACTCTTATTACCAATTTTCAAAATTCAAATATCAAATTTCTGATTCAAATAAAACTTTTTAGGATTAAAATATAAAGTTTAAGTTCAAATACGTTTTTCAATTTCAAATAGTAATTTTAAAATTGACATATCCACTTTTAGATCCAAGTAAAAAAAATTAAAAATTTCTATATCCATTTTTAAACTCAATGAAACATTTTTGAACTTAAAATAATTATATTTTAGATTTGAACAAAATAATTTAGAATTGAAATATCACTTTACAAATTAAAATAAAAATCTCCAAATTCAAGTAATTTTCTAAGGATGTGAAATAACAATTTTCTGACTCAAATAAAAATTTCCAAATTCAAATAATATTTAGAGAATTAAAATAGAAAATTTCAGATTCAAATAACAATTATCAAAATTGAAATATCAATTTCCAGATTCAAATAACAGTTTTCAGATCACAAATATCAAATTGAGACAACAATTTTTAGAATTTAAACAACAATTTTTAGATTCAAATACCAATTATCAAAATTAAAATATTGATTTCAGATTCAACTAACAATTATTATAATTCAAATGTCAATTTTGAGATTCAAATAACAATTTTTGTAATTTAGATATGATTTTTTCAAATAATTTTATTAGAATTGAAATAAAAAATTTCAGTTTCAAATTTCAGTTTTCAGATCTTGAATATGAATTTTTAAATTCAAATAAAAATTTTCAAATAAAAAATATGAAAAAAAATCACACGGGTAATATATCTTTAAAACAATTCTAATACATACATAAAAATATACCCCTAAGTGATGATAGAATATTTCTAGGGGTGCAACTAATTGGTGACTATTGTGATTAATGGGACATATTAACCTATTCATGAATGAAAATAGATTTAAAAACCATCTATCCCATAGGATGAAGTTATCAATAGTTGTAACATAGTTGCAACAATGACCAAAATAGTTGAAATTCAATTTTATAATTGCAAATACTCCAAAACTAATCACAAACAACTACAAGTTGCATTTAGTCGTAAATGCATTGATTACATTGTAGTGGATTTATACTAGTGTCTCTTGAACTTTTTTAGGTAGTTAAAACCAAATATAAAACATTAATGGTGACATAATGGATGTTGAACTAGTGGGGGCTTGTTCATTAGCTCATGATTTAAATTGCACATTGCCATGCATTCCAAGTTTAAGGTGAACATAGGGATGGAGACAATTTGACCTATCAACTCAAGAAAGTCGAAACGATAATGGAAAACATCAAGATGCAACTTGACATTAATTGAATTCCTCCAACATATAGGAGTTTTAATCATGGAGAACATGAGAATGAAATCTACAAAAGAATTTGATAGATTGAAAGGAAAAATAAATAATTAGTTTAGTGGCACAACTTAAAGTCTGATTATGTTTACCATCTTGACCAATTGTGACTGTTATACCACAGTGTGAACCCATCGCTAACCAAAATTAATTATATATCAATATGATGTTTTCATTAATGAGCAAAAAAATGAAGATAATTTTGACATTGGGTCGTTTGAAAATATATTCACCACATAGCAATGCAAGTGCCAATAAAAAAATTAGAATCTCAAAAGATATAAATACCCTATAAATAGGGTGAAGCAAAACATTTCATAGATGCAAAACATAATCGAAAATGCAGAGAGTGCTCCACAAAAGAAAAGAGGCAAACAAGGACGTAATTGGATGTTAACGAAAGTAAGAATACAAACAAGCATAATGGCAACAAGGAAGTTTTTAGGACTCCCTCTTAAGGTTCACAAATAGTAGGTGAAAGTCCTTTTGCTATATCAAATTTCAATTGTGGAATTTGTAGATGTAGAATATTGTGTGTGTTAATGCATCCACAATTGTTTATCTATGAAAAAAATTGAAGAGTTGGAGGGGAGAAGGCAAATTCATTTCTCCTAGGAAATGGAAGAATCGTGGAAAATCATTTATAAGGGAAGATGAGCAGGCAATTGTATTTGAATCATGGAATATGTCATGAATCCTAAATTACTAAATCAAATGTTTGTTTTGCACCTTAAGAAGTGGTGGAACGCTTTGGAAAGGGTCTTGAGGGCCACAACACATGCATAGAGTGAATGAACCTTCAATTCTTGGTATGATGAACGAAAAATTTTGGGGATTTTTTTTAGAACCTTTTTGTGTGTAGGAGTATCTAAGTGATGCTTGTCCATAGAGGTAAATATCTTTGTGACTTGTTTTGTGTTGTGGAGGAAGAAGAAGGGGAGGAGAGTTGAAGAAGTTTGGAGGTTATTCAAGAGAAGACTTTGAAGCTCAAGGTATGCATTATTTATTTATTAGTTTTTTTAAAAAAAATTTCATGCTTCCTTTTTTTCCCTCCCACATTTGCCTTGCTTAGAACTTAGCTGATCCAAAAGATCTAAACTTGAGCTTGGATTTTTAGAATAAAAAAAGATCAAACTTGAAGTTGGCTATGCAAAAGATTGCAAGTTGAGTTTAAGCTTGACCTTTTTTTGGCCATTGCCAAGAGTTTCTCGACAATGGCACAAACAAAACTTAAGCTATAGTTCGAATTTCATGTGTTTGGCCATTGCTAATCAACTTTTGGTGCCGATAGTTACTTGATAATGGTGCAAAGAAAACTTGGTCTACACCTTAGGTTTTTTATTTTCCATCATTGAATTACTATCAATGTCGAGAATAATTTGATGATGGAAAAAAAAAATCCTAATATGTAAATTAGGTCCCAAAACTAAACTTAAGTTATAGCTTGGGTTTTTTTTTAGTCATCTGAACAACTTTTAATGCCAATAGTTGTTTGGCAATGGTGGAAATCAACCCAAGCATAAACTTAGGTCAAAACTTGGATCTAAACTCAAGCTCATATTTTTAAAAAATATTTATGGACTTGAGCTTCTCTTTGGGTTTCCCACGTTCACCAAGCTACTTTTAATGTCAAAAGTAGCTTGGCTATGTATTGTTTGATCTCGAACTTGAACTCAAGTTCACTTTTGGGTCCTAGTTCAAGCTTGAGTTTTAAAAAATAAAATTGGGACCCATGGTTGTGTTCGCACTATGGGAAAAAATGCTTTCTACAATTGGCCTTGCAACTCAATTCTTCAACTGCACTAACCATTTGCAACTCCTCGTGTTTATGCATTGTGAATGTTAATAGCCAAATTGCATGAATTGCAAAGTTGCAATTCACCATATATACGATGCAACTTTATCAAAACAACTCATTTTCAATTAATATGCAACTCATTAGAACAAAACCCATGATTTCATATTGACATCATTAATAATCATCCAGTTATTAAAATATGACATGTGGCATTATGAAAAAAATTGGACATAAAAATTATTTTGTTTCGAAATATTGATCTCCATTGTCCATTATGATTGTTAATGATGGTCTGAGATTGCGACATGTGGCATAATAAAAAATTACCACATGGCATATTAATTTTATTTTGAATAAAAATATATATCTATTTTAATAGCTAGGTAGGTTGTACATAACCATAGGTAGGTTGGTAGGTTTAAAAATTTATATACTTACATATTTATTTAAGACCTACCTATTTACCTACATAGGTAGGTAGAAAAATAAGACCTATTTATTTATTTAGGTAGGTAAGTAGGTAAGAAAACACAAGACTAAATTAACTTAAAAATAGCCATACAAATTTTTATTTTTTTAATTTTTTCTTTTAGGGTTAAGTTTTTTTTGAGTTCATCCCAAAATGGCATATGTGTTAGATTGTGAAAGCATAAAAGAACAAACCTTTTTTATAAAGTTTATAACATGGGATTCAAAGACAAAACATATAAGTTAAATATTTTAGTTGTTTCTTAGTTGCAAATTGAAGCCAATTGAGTTGCAATTATAGAAAGATTTTTCCACATGCTTTGTGTTGTTTTCCATTATGTAAGTTATACAATGAAATTAATGATTATATGATACTTAAATATGTGATTAATTATTTAGAGTAGTGATTTGAATTAATTATCTTAATTCATTAACCACTGAGCTAGTTATCTAAATTAATTAATATAATCCAAATAGTTTTTTAGTTCATAAAGATAATTAATATCAGATAATTAATTATTATATATAAATAAATAAAAATTTATTTGAATCAATCAATCAATCAAAAATTTATTTGTTAGTTATTTCAAATGACTAATTATTCGATTCTAGATAATTTATTATTAAAATATTAATTATCTAAATACATATAATTAATCACATATCATTTAAAGTTTTGAAAAATAATTATTATTTTAATTAATTAATGAATTAATTATATGAATCAAAATTATTTATAATTCTCAATTATTAATTATCAGTCTAATTAATTAGTTCATAATTAAATAAGTTACATATTTATTAATAAGTAATAAATTATTTTTAAAAAAATATTATTAAATATTAAACATTAAATACGAATTTGGGTAAAAATATGAAGATATAAATAACCATTATATAATATACACATTGCTTTTAGTTTCACATCTAAATTAATTATTTATATCCATATAATTAAATAATTAATGTTTTGCTAATTATTAATGAATTAATAATCATTCTAAATAATCAATCTTATATATTATGAAATATTGCCAAGTTGGATAAATATTTATTTGAAAAAAATCTAATAAGTATTTTTAAAAATTAATGTAAATCTAATTATATGAATTACATTGATTTATTCATATTAATAGTCAAATTATTAAAACAATAATTCATTAGAAAACATTACACATGAATATGTATCCTTATTAAGTTATAAGTGGTTATATTATAATCATAACATAATTGAACAATAATATTTTTGTAGTGGCACACTAAGGCCCATACTAATTTATCAATGGGAATCATAGTCGAAAAACAATTATAAATGTATCCCATAATGAATGGTGGAAATGTGGACATGTGACATGATCGCATGTATGTATATTCTACATTAATTACTACAAAGTTGTTGCTTTAATGGCACATTTATAAGAGTTTTAATATAGTTGTCACATGTAATTACAATGTATATAAATTATCATATAAAAAACTTATTTTAACTCACTTATAATTATAATATAATATAATATAATATAATAAAAATGTCAACACGATAATTTATTTATTAATACACTGTATTTTTAGGGGGATAATTACACAATAGTTGTAACGCTAAGGGATAGTTGCATAATAATTATATATGAGTTGTTTTTTGAGTTTTAGTTGCAAAATAATGTGATTTTGATGAACACAATTTCTCATGGTGTCAAGAATTGGTCTTCATCATACCTTTTCGGTTGTGTTGTTGCCTTAAGGATTGCACATCGGCTTTGGAAATCGCTTTTCATGAGATAAATGAACCTAGGTTCCAAGCTATGATGCAAGCCTTCACATTCTATTAAAGATGAATAGTTGAAAGAAAAATAAATTCCACATTTTGGATTTGCAAATCCACAACCTTTCCAAGTTTGCTTTTCATTTTCTTATCTAGGAAAATCAAAAAGAGTTTGTGCATCGTTCAACATGAATAGGAATGAAGTTGAAAAGTCACTACAATTTCTTCAGGAACATGAGATTTATTTTTTCAAGTTGCACTCAAAACGGTGGTGCTATTAGACTTTAAGGAGGGAATGACTTGCATTTTTTTCAAGAATTAAAATAACTAATAGAGCTAACACCACCTTCATCTACAATTCCTTTTGCACAAAATTCTTTACCAAGTTCCTCAAACTTTAGTTGTTCAATTATTGTGCCCAAACTTTTTTAAAAAAAGGATGTTTCATTATAATAGATTAATATATTCTTTAGAACCAAATAAACTAATATTCACACCCATAGAGGAGTCGTATACTCAATAGTTTTAAACAATCATTAGTTGGGTTAAAATGGGAGAAGTAAAAAAAATATGGCGTTTAAGTTAATATTGGTAGGATTGTTTGAAATTGATTGGTGAACACACCATGATATGTTAGTGGAGTTTTTCAACACCTAGCATGAGAAAAAGGGAAACAATTTATGTTAGGATAGGGGATAAGGTAATTGTTGTTGATAAACATGTCATCATAGACGTGTTTAAAATTTCCAACATTGGTTGGAGAGAGTAAAAACATGTAGATGATAGACTAATTTTGAAGCTATGCTTTAAGGCATTGCTTTGCCTTGGGCTTATATAAACACATGTCAATGGAGTGTTAGCAATATGAAACCACCCTATGATGTTCATTTTCATGTGCTTATTCAAATAGTCTACTAGAGAAATAAAACTTGTTATTTTAGTAACATGAATGGTATCTCCATGATGATGACATATAAGGAAAAATTTATAGATTGGGTAGATATTATGTTCAAATAATTACATAGAGAATTGGTTAGGTGGACAACATCTTAGACCAAGATGCTTAAAGGTACAATGAAAATTGATGTTAAAAAGGATGTATGCCATTTTCATTGGTCATAGAAGTGTTGATGCGATATTTTTTGCCAAAGAATAATCCACAAATACGAACAATGTTAGAGCTTGCTAAAACATAACAAGCTTTAACATCCAAGGCAAGTTGTTTTAAAATTAAAGGACAAATTTTAGGCGACCAAATGCTTTTTAAAATTGTCTAATAGATTTCCAAGGATGAATCCAAAATTTGAGAGGTGCACACAAAGAACATGGCATCAACCTATATTGGAGTCTAATGAGGAGGAAAATGAAAATATTCCTTTGACTTTAAAAGGAGATGATTGTAAAGGGGTGAAAATGTGGCTTTCAAACATTGATGTTTTCAGAAAGGTAATGCCAAGGGAATAAGTTCAACTTCTTCTTACGTCCAATAAAATTTATTCGTTTATTAACTTTACTACAATTATTGAAGTAATAATAAAGGAAGAAAGTAGGGTATGCTGTTTAGGGGCAAACCTACCATCTTAACTTTAGGTTGTTTTATTAATGTAAACAAAATAAAATATAAAAAACCAATAAAAAAGATAAGAAAAATTGTACCTTTTAGATTTCTATAGTACCTTCAATACGTTAGAATGGTGTCCAATGGGTCTATAGGCCTTTCACAAATATTATCTAACCTTCATAGGGCTTGTAGACCTTTTAATGGTGCTACCTATCGTTTATAGTCCCCCAAAAATCCTTTTCAATGTTGTTTATCGTCTATAGCCACTATAGACCTTCATGGCTATTGCCTATTATCTACATCAGTCCCATTTGATTTGCAAGCTTCAACCTTTAAATATTTTCCTTTCCTATTGCCATATACTAACTTTTACCTTCCTATGGTAGTAAGAAACATCATGCTTCAAAGATTAAAAATAAAGTGTACATTATTACTACCATCGTAAAAGAAATGTAAAACTATTATATAAGATTTAAACAAACATTGCATAAATTTAAACTATATCACCTTCCTTCATATTATAGTAGAATAAATTCACACAAAACACATTAATATATTTCAACCATTTTTCCATTGAGTAACAAAAATACAATACAATTCCAAACTACTCTCCTTTCTTCAAATGTTACACACACATTTCTAAGAAAGATTTCATAACCTAAACTCTAAACAACAATTCATTGAATGCCATATAATCCCCCCAAATCCTCTTCAAATTCTCCTCCTCCTTCACAATACCACCCAAGGTTCACATTGACCCCATGAAGATAGGACCTTATCTCAATCTTTCCTAGATATCTCTTGGGCAATTGGGTGGATTATAACCAACCACTCATCAACATGAACTAATTAATCAACTAACTTCACCCCTTGGGGGTAAAGGATGGTAACTTTGCAACTAATAATTAGTTAGTTACTAAAATGCCATAGGAATGTTTTACCCTTTACAATGACACATGAGAGGAAAGCTCTACATTAAACTTTAGAAGTGATAACAACTTTCACATTTCCAAGGCAACCACAATTGCATGAATTAGTGTAAGGACCAAGGACACCAGAGCCTACTTTCAAGGCATAATTACATGCCAAACATGAGACCGACACTCCAAGCCTCAGTGAGCAATAGGCTTCATAGTCTAAGTTTCAAGTACAATCATAAAATAAATAGAGGAAACAACTTTACTAGGCGGTTCGCATTGAGATCACAATCTCCAGCACCACAAGAACAAGTACATCTTCAAACTATGCCTATTACATAATAGGATGACATGCCATCATTGTTGACAAGTTTCTATGAATCATGAACATAATATAGAACATATGGAAGTGTAGTGCTATTTGTTGAAACATTTAGAAGAGGTACTTATCATTGACTAGACAAACTAGCATGTTCATCATGACTTTGATGTGAGAATTAATATAGAAATGGCATGTCACATCATTTTTGACAACCTTGCACCATGGTTTTACTTTTGAGTTGAATATGTTAATCTATTGATTTCAAATGTACTATAATTGGCCTTCGACCATTTGTTTTTAAACTTATTGTGCAACACTATTCAATTTCAAGTTGCATGGCATTTATGTGTTCCATTCCATTAATAATCATTTTACTATTTTGGTTTAAAACCTTGGTGATCGTGGAAAAAAATTCTTTTACATTTAACACTTATGTTCCCATGTGTTATTAGTGTTGTTAGATAATTTACCTATATTGCTACAAATGGAATATCTAATATCAATGTCTTTTCATACATTTTAAAGGACTCCAAGTAATCATCCAAGATTATAATTGGTACTTCACCCCATTGTGTTCCATTTGTTGTAACTTGTTGTCCTCAAATTGCATGGTATTTGAAAACATATTCATCTCCCGAAAGTTATTGAAACATTGAAGTTTGAGATGTAGTATAATCATTTGTGTGTTGTTCTTGTGGTGGAATGTAGAGCCCATCTCCTTAAGCTTGAACATCTTTCACATGTAGAGACATGTTTATTGTCCTTTTTCCTTCGAATAATTTGATTTCCTCATACAATTTTTTGTTTAGTTGTCTTAGAAGGTGATGTATGTTGCACTATTTGATTGTCAGATTTATAATAAAACATGCAATAATCGAAAGTTAGAGTTTGAGCCAATTCATTCATTTTTACACATTTTGTTGATGTGCATGATTTTTATTTTTGTGGTTTTCTGCAATTCATCAATGATTTTTTCCCATTTTTTGCGTTGAGAGCCTATAGATTGACAAATTTTTTACAAGCAATGTGATTTAGTTTCTTGCATTTGATGTGTAACAAGAGTTCAAAGTGATATCAAATACCTTGTTTTTGGTGTGAAGGTCCAACTACTCCAACATTTAATATTATTTTGACTTCTAATGATACAACTATTCTTTCTAATGCTATGGCTTTTCCTCTAATGCTACAAAACATGATGTTTGACATACTTGTCTTTTCCTCCTTCACTTTCCATTTTTGTTCATTTTGTTCTTGTCATTGTGAAAAATAATTATATTAATTTGTAATTTCCATGATAGAGTTGTCATGTGTCAAAGATGCGTTGAAACAAAATTGCACAACAAAAAAAAGGTTGATGCAACAAGCATAGATGTTTAACCTTGAGACATATAAAAGGGCAATGTTAAAGAGGTTGTAGATTAATAAATTATTAGCCTATAATCAAAATTGACAAACTATGGGTTGTAATATGAGTGATAATATTGTACATTTTTAGAAGTTTCTATTGATGCAACAATGATTTACCATTTCACACTTTCAATTGTTGGTAACTTAATGGCAACATGCCACATCACCATGACATGTCAACTATTTACCAAAAGAAGGACAACTTAAAATAAAATGAAATAGTTTCTATATCTATCTATGAATTGTTTTGTCATGTTGAGATCTCCAAAACCACCATATTTCATGTCACATTCTTGATATCTTCAAAAAGCTATTGATGAATAGGGGTGCACTGACTTGGTTTGAAATTGTTTGGAGCTATGGTGTGGAAGCTATTGATTATTGAATAAAATCAAAACTGAAAACTCCATTGAAATTTGGGGGTGTTCTTGGTGTTGTTGGAAAGCCCTCAGCAAGTCAGATATAAAAGAGTTTATTTCACAATTTTCAGAACTAATATGTGGAAGATATTGATTTTTGAGTGGATTTTGTTGCTGGAAATTCAAACAATTTGCAAAAATAGGGTCAGCTGGGCCTTCAATGTGTCCACACTTGGGCCAATGGCACAGGCTACACTATTGTGAAGTATATTTGTAAAATGAAAACTTATCATTGCCGTTATCTGCAAGTGTGAACTGGACTTTAAGTAGATGGATGTGGATGGTTAGTCGACAAGTAAGGGCTAATGGACAGTAAACACAGGAATTTGAGTTAACCACCATGGTTAGCTGGTAAAGTGGGACCCAATGGAAAAGTGTTTTCCTGGACCCACCCAGCAGCCACCATCCATCCCTCATCGTGCGCTGGTGGGTGTTGGTTCACGACAGTATGGTCGAACATCACTAGTCGGGAGCAAATCGCACGAACGTAGTTTGGCGGAGGAGTAGTCGTAACGGCGTAACCCTCGTAACATCGTAACGTAACCACAGTGTAGGCAGCAGCAGGAGCGTAGGTGGTAGAGCTCTAGAAGCGGGGGAAAAAAACACTTTGCAAAACCCGATGACCTCCCCTGCATTCAAGCTCGCTGGTCTCCGCATTCAAGCTGTAGACTAGTCGCAGAGGAGTATGACATTCTTTAATGCTCGTGCCCTGATTCTGCCAACTGTAGAACACTTAGGATTTCCAGTTCCTTCTTCCTCTCTTCTTTTCCCCTAGCTAGCTATGGAGTGGCGATTCTTTTTGGCCAATCTTACTACACTAGTAAGGCATTGTACCTCTATTACTGTTTCTGCGTCGCCATTTTCGTGTTCCAATTTGGAGCTGGCAGATCTCAGAAAGAGCTTGGCAAGAGGGACGTTATGAAGAGTCATAACATTAGGGTAGCATGTAGAAGGAAGAAGCTTGAGGGAGCAGTTGCAGTTGGGCTCGAGAGCTTTGTCTTGTCAGGGAAAGGTGAATGAAGCAGGTGCCAAGAGCACATAATGGGTGGTGCCTCTATACATGGAGGTGACCAGCACAGTGTCATCACGGCCTGTGCTGTGTTTGGGGCTGTCTTCGCAGTGCTCAGTGCGCTCTCGGTCTCCATTCTCGCAGCTGTCAATTGGAGGCCATGGAGGATCTACAGGTGGGTACCTAACTCCGTCTTCTTTTTCTTTACGAGCTTCCGAGTGGGATTTCTTCTGTTGTGCATTCCTGTCAAGTGAGCGACGTGTTGTACTTGGGGGATGAAGAACAATAGGAGGGAGTCCTATTTTCTTGGTAGAGTCAGTACTGTTCAGATCAGCTCCCGTCGAAGTCGGCCTCGGTCGCACGGAGAGGAAGGAAACGAAGCATGGAGATAGCGCTTATTCGGCCGCGCAAGGAGCCGGCCGGTCCAGTCTTGACATTGATATTACTGCAATGATGCATATCCCCTGCGGGAGGGACCACCCATTGGAAAACTAGGTTCTGAATTCTCTTAGTGGGACAATGCCAGAACCTCTCAAGGTTTGCAGAAGCCTGTGCATGTGTACATTGTAGCAGGTTAGCAGATATTTATGGATCGGTAGCAGAACCCTATATGCGGGGTACTGTTGTAGGTTGATCTCCATGTGCTAATTAGTATTGGAACATGGAGGTAAGAGGGTGTAGTGTGTGGGAGATGTCTGCAAGGAAGCAAATAATGGAGTGTGTAAGGGACAAGCATAGTTGGACCAGGTTACCATGTAGTCAACTAGCCTGTGGGGTCCCTCTTCAAGCTAGGTTATCAGGACTTGTTCGGTTTTGTGATCAAGCAAGTATTGCACTGATCTCAACTGGGGGTGATATTCAGCAGAGTTCTCCTTGTGATCAAGCAGAAACCTAAACTTACACCTTTAGAAAGAGAGGGCTCTAGCACTATATCCATGAACAATACTATGTTGAGTGACCTCTCATTTCTTTAGTCCACATGCAACATGGAATGGTCAGAGGGACAGGAGGCTGGGGTGCTCCAGATTCTCTCCACAGTTCTCATCCTTCAAAAGGAACTTATCTTGCAGTCAGTGTCCAGGAGGATTGTGGCTGCCATCTCAACCACATTCTGTGATCAAGTGTGGCATGTATTCAAGGGTCTGGTCATGCCGATATGGGAATATTTGATGGTTGTTTGAACTCTTTGTAAAGAGCTCCAAATGGCCATCAGGTTGAGTGTGGGTATTGTTGGAGGCTTTGCTGTTCTATTAGTGGCTCTTAATCTTTCCTGAAGTTATGAAGCTCAAAGGCTTTGTTGGGCGATTGTTTCCTTTTTAGTTTGACAATCTTTAGTGTTTGATCTTGGCAACTCTCAGGCATGGCTGATTGTTCTATAGTTATTGTGAACTGTTGAAGATCCATAACATAGTACAGATGTGTTTTATGGACATGTTGTGGAAGTGAAGGAACCAAGCAGGGGAAAACCAAGGAGCAAGTAGGATGTAGGTTTTATAAGGCTTGTGTTGCAGAGATTCTCAACTATGCAGCTGAACTCTGAGTTCTGGTGTTCTGTGTTTTGCAGTTGGGTATATGCTCGGAAGTGGGCACCATACCTACAAGGTCCTCAATTAAGCATCATTTCTGGTATCCTTTCAGCAGCAGCCTGGGTGACGATGTTGTCTCCTATTGCAGTTCTTATAGCGTGGGGTCTAAGGCTAATTATTCTTTTGGACCACGACACAGTTGGCCTTGCAGTTATCATGGCAGGGACAGCTGCATTGCTGGCATTCTATGCTATCATGCTTTGGTGGAGGACGCAGTGGCAAAGCTCACGTATGCCCCATTCGTAGTCCCCAACTTGTGTACTAGCCAGATTGTTCTGCTTATGTTGGCGAGTGTCCTCTAGCCTGTTTTTAAGTGAAATGTTCTTCTAGATCAAATTTCTGCAAAGTTAGGTTATGTGGGTTGGAGGTCAACTCTTCAGGGCACCATTCATTCATGAAGCCAACTTCATTCATGACCTAACTTTAGCACACTTGACCCTACTTCTCTCCAGGGAAACTTGGGGAGTGTGTCTAAACACTCCAGCTAAATTCTCATCAAGAACAGTTGCTTAATGATTTATTGTGTGTACATTGCAGGTGCTGTTGCCCTTCTCTTGCTTTTGGCAGTCTCATTACTGTGTGCCTATGAGATTTCAGCCGTTTATGTTTCAGCAGGCCGGAGTGCCTCAACACGTTATTCACCTTCAGCATTCTTCTTTGGTGTCTCAGCTATAGCCATGAGCATCAACATGCTTTTCATGTGTAAAATGGTATTCCATGGTGAGTGCTTTTTTTGCTTTCAATCATGTGGTCCCTTAACTGCAGCTCACTGTTAACTGTTACACTAGATATCTGTGAGAGAATTTATGGCATTGGTGATTCAATGCCCTGGGTAGGATGTATATTAGTTTTTCCGTAGTGCATGGAATTTCATTGCCTAGTGGCTATGTCTTGGGTTTTGATTGATTGCTTTCGATTTTCTTTTGTTTTTTGTTTCTTGGTCTTGTTCTCTGTTTTGTCTCTCCTTATTTCGAATTCTCTGTGGCTGGTTGAAGAAGTGTTAACCTCACTTTGTGATGTCTTAATTGTGAGAATTGAGATTTCTTGATTCCTATGAGAGATATTTGATTGCTCAGTGGTTTAAATCTTTGTGGTCTTCACAGGTGCTGGACTGGATGTGGATGAATATGTGAGGAGGTCATATAAGTTTGCTCATGCAGATGCAATAGAGGTTGGGCCTGTTGCATGTGTACTGGAGCCCCCTGATCCAAAGGACCCAACTATTCAAAAGAAAAGCAGGTAAATGCTTATGACTATCAATTTTGCACAGTTGTCTTTTTCATATCTCATCAATATTTCACTGATCCTTGCCATCTTCTCTTTGTGTGCAAGGGGAGGAATTAAAAAGTATTGTGTAAGTGATAGATAGAATGGGGATAATATGTCTGAGCCCACATCGCTTACTTCTTGGGTTAACTTCCTTGTGCTTGCAGTGCTTGGTTTATGGCACGGATGTATGTAGGGTCTGTTGTTGTTCTGGTGGCATATTCAGTACTATATGGTCTTACAGCAAGGAAAGCACAGTGGCTTGCTGGAGTCACCTCAGCGGCAGTGATTATTCTTGGTGAGCTTGTACTTAATGCATTATATCCTATTTCACACCATTGCCCATGCTAATAAGCCAGCTGCATTGAATTCTCACATTTCTCAACGTTAGTTGATTGAAGGATTTGCTAAATACAACACAAACCACTACCATGATTGGGCTTGCTGTCTGTCACAACACTTTTCTGCCAAATAGCCACACAACCAAAGGAATTGAAAAAAAAAGACAATTGTGGAGAACTGACAGCTAGATTCTGGTCTGAGAAACCAGTCATTGGAATTTGTTTACCTTCAGTATACTAGGGTGGGCACTTTCTCAAGGCTTACTTGGATTCTGTAAAACTGTTGCATTTGGAGAGGGGAGAGAGTGGTCTCTATTACTCTCTGTACCTGTACTAGCCACCATGTATGTGCATATTAATATTGGTCAGCACTGGTCATGTTCAAATGAGTATGAAAAAGATTAGTTCTTGTCACCGGTCCAGGTGGTAATCATCAGTCTGGCATCTATTAAGTCTTGTTAGAGCATGCATTCAACACTGAAGGAGTGTTGTCACATTGTTGTCTGGGTGATTTCAACAGATTCAAATGTAGGGGCATGCTTGTTTGGTTTTGAGCTGCTCAGGAGCCGTGTTGTGGCACTCTTTGTGGCTGGACTCTACAGAATATTCCTCATTTGCTTTGGTGTGCATTTTTGGTATGTTGCTACATCTCATTGTTGGCATCAGAATTAGGTATCTTCTGTGTATCTGAGACAAGGTTAAGAATTGGGACTTTGTCTGCTTGAAGGATAGGTACTACAAAAACTCACAGGTTGGAACTGAAATTGTTGAGTACACACTAGAATCACGAGAGAGGATTCTTCAACCTTATAGCTTCAAACTTGTTGTATTCATTACAGGTTGTTTTGATGATGAATTTGCATGTCAAATTGCAGGTATCTGGGTCACTGTGTTGGATATGCAGTAGTAGCCTCAGTCCTGTTGGGTGCTGCAGTAGTTCGACACTTTGCTGTGGTAAACCCCTCAGCTGCCAGAAGAGCAGCCTTAGAGCACACAGTAGTCAGGTTGCGAGAGTGTTCCCGCAGGAAGGGGCCTGGTAGCTCCTCAAGTGTGTCAGAAGGGAGGACGTCAAGTACTGTTCGCAGCAGCAGTGTTGCTGCTGAGCAGATTGGAGCAGCTTTAGAAATAATGGGCAGAGCAAATGCCAGGCATCAAGGTGAAGCATGCAATGCACCACCAAGTCAACATGCAGTAGCTGGTACTGCTGAAGAGTTTGTGTCAGGTGTTGGACTGCAGAACATTGGAGAGAGGGACAAGCCTGCTAGCTGCCGACCCACCAACTTTCCAGATCAAGATGCAAGTGATGGCCATCGACTTGCATTTCTTGGATCTGGTCAAGCCCCATTGGCAGTGCAGAATTTGGAGGTCAATAACCCATTTGGATCTTCAACAGACCAGCAGGCATTTGATTTAAACTTAGCTTTGATGTTTCAAGAACGGATGAATGACCCTCTGTTTACTTCCATGCTTCGGCACCGAAGTCCTGAGTTTTTGTCAAGGGGCGGGGAACAAGAGCTTACAACATTACTCCAAGACAAAGGGCTTGATCCAAACTTTGCAGTAATGTTGAAGGAAAAAGGATTGGACCCAACAATCCTGGCATTATTGCAAAGAAGTAGCCTTGATGCTGGCAGGGACTGTACAGAAAACAATGGAGAAGCTACCACAGGTGGAAATCAGTCACAGATTGTAGTCCCAGAGGAACCTATCTCTTTGTCAGAGGAGTTGCGAAGACATCAGTGGGACAAGTGGGTACAGCAGATGCGTTGGTTTGTTCAGCTTTTTGCAGGTACACCAGAGCGTGCTTGGATACTCTTCAGTATCATATTTGTTGTGGAGAGCATTTTTGTTGCTGTGTTTCGACCATCAACTGTAACGGTCATCAATGCAACACATGAGCAGGTGAGTATCCATTTACATTTTGTTGTCCTCCATTGAAATAGCTTAGAGTTTCTTCATTTGCCTGAACTTACTGATTAAAACTGCTATATCTACTGCAGAAAGGGAGACATGATACTGAAAGAGACTGTTGCATATGTTATCACTGTATTATTGTGTAGTAACAAGTCCAGATAGATTTCATGCTGTGTGAAATGCACATTAAGATTGAGGAGTTTTCTGTTCGCCTGCAGTTTGAATTTGGGGTCTCAGCGTTACTATTTTCTCCAGTTATGGGCTCAATTCTGGCATTCTTGCGATCACTGCAAGCAGATGAAATGGTGTTTACAAAGAGGGTGTGCAAGGTACAGCTTTCACTACTCCTTCTGTAACAAGGGTGGTTCTTCACATATACATTTTGTAATCTCTTGATTTGTTCTTTGGATCTATCTGCAAGTACTTCTGATTAAGGTGTAGTGTAGACTGGTGACAGCTTCCATACAGTTGCTTATGTTAGAGTGCAAGGATGGATGAAAGGCTTTCATGCTGAAGGATCCTGTCTTATTGTGCTCACAAATATTGCTCTGTCATAGTTCTAATTGTGGTCAATGTTAATTTGGGTTAGTTATGTGGCCAAATGATGTTTTTGTTCTGTTGTCGTTTCAGTTTGGTCTGGCAGCTTGGCTGTTGAGCACAGTTGTGGGCCTTTTCCTTGCCTTCATCAGGTTCTTAGCCAACCTTCCTTTGTCCTCTTGAATTGTGCGTGCCTCATTCCCAAGTCTGCTGATTGTCATGGTGGCCTGCAAATTCTTGTGCAAGAACTTAGGAGTGTACTGCCAGTCATGTGCGCAAGGCAAATTTTGTACCTACCTTCCTATGTCTTCTGTTTCATTCTTTGTTTTCACACATGCTGGGACCAATACAGACTCTGACTATGGTCATGTGTTTTTGTTCTGCCTGTGTGTACAGTAAGTCATCAATTGTTCTTGGCCTTGCCATTACTGTCCCTTTGATAGTGGCCTCACTTTCAGTTTCGCTTCCTATCTGGGTACACAATGGCTACCGTTTCTATTTACCTCCTGCATGGGAGCATTCAGCAAATGGAGCTTGTGAAACACAAGCAAGGCATGGTAAATCTAAAGAGGTGAGTTATACAGAATAGTAGGACAAAGATTGCAATTGTCTTTTGTGACTTTGTGACTGTATATTGTCAAATTACTTCTTGGTAGAGCAAATTCACCTGTATGCAAGCATGTTGTTAAGATGGCATTGCATTCATGTGGTAATAGACTCAAGAATTGTGTCACTCAATATTTGTCACTTGAGGCATGCTTATGTCCAATTGCCATGGCATGAGCTGGCTGTATGCCTGCCATGCCCATGCTCAGCTTATAAGGGGTGTTTGACAGATGACAAAATGTCTTCAAGAATAGTGTTTGTCATGTCATGGTAATGAAACATGGAGGTGGGGTGATAATTTATGTAATTAGTTGTTGTGACTGACCAATAATCTTATTTGCATTTGCAGGATAAAGTGATGACAGTTGCCATCATCATGTGCATCACATGTATAGTTGCACTTGGTGTTATCATATCTCTGAGCCCATTGGATGACTTGAATTACCACGGATGGAGAAGCAATCATGCAAGTTTTACTTCTCCATACACCTCATCTATCTACTTGGGCTGGGCAATTGCAACAGCATTTGCACTTATTCTTTCAGGAGTGTTACCTGCAGTCTCTTGGTTTGCCACGTACCGCTTGTCTCTGTCTTCAGCAGCATGTATTGCTGTCTTTACAGGTAATACATGGACTACATCTCAAGATGACTCCTATTAGACAAACTCCTTAGCTTGCTTTCTTTCTGCAGGCGGTTCATGACATGAAGCCTCTTTACACTGGCTCACAAAAAGCAGAAACCTTGTTTCAAAAGAGCAAGTGGTCATCTGACAAATAAGTAGGACTATGACACTGCTCTGTCAAAGTCTTTGTTTTATGCATTTTGGAGGCTTGAGAACAGTTTTAGAATTCTGCAATTGAACAACAATGGAGTTTCGTAGACCACATATTGTCCTAGACTACACAGCAAGGCTGCATTCAATGCTTTCCTTGGAAACTTTTGAACAGATGCTAGCCCAAACTTGTGGAGGTGATTGAGTTGTATTGTATTTTAAAGGAGAAGAGTTAATTTGGCTATGTGTCTTCCTATCTAAGAAGCCCCATTTTGGTTTTTGCAGTGGTATTAATAACCTTTTGTGGCGGATCTTATGTGGGGGTCGTTCAAAGTCGTGAAGGCAAATTGCCTGTGGAAGTTGATTTTCTAGCTGCATTATTACCATTGGTCTGTATTCCAGCTGTTTTCTCACTTGCGTGTGGTCTCTATAAATGGTGAGTTTTATTTGAGTGTTACTCCTGCTTATTTTCAGAAAGTTACCAAACAGTATTATTCTCATCTAACATGTTTTATGTCTTTACTGTCTTCTGTCTGTTGAATTGGTTGTAGCTTTCAATTTGCAGGATACTTCATGCTGCTGATGATAGTTATGATGCTTGATCTGTCAGGAAGGATGAAGGGTGGCAACTTACAAGAGGGGTCAAGGTGTTTGTTGCCCTTGGCCTTGTTCTTTTGCTGGGTGCAATCTCAGCAGTCATTGCCACGATCAATCCATGGATGGTAAGTCTGGCTCTATTTATAGTTCATCTTTTCTAGTCCTTTGGCATAGGTGTGTATATCTCATCCTTGAGTTAAAGACCCAACTAAAAGATGGCAACACCTGTGTTCATTGTTGATCTGCAGGTGGGAGTTGCCTTTCTGCTCTTTTTGCTACTTGTTGTGCTTACAATTGGTGTCATCCACCACTGGGCTTCCCACAACTTTTACTTGACTCGGATTGAGGTGTTTCTGGTCTGCCTGGCAGCATTTGTCCTGGCATTGGCTGCATTTCTTGTTGGTCTCTTGGCAGGTGCTAATTTTGTCTTCCCTTCTTAAGTCCAGTCTATGAGATTTATCTTGTTAAGTCAGTACAATATGCTGGGTTTTTGAGCAAAGATGGAAATGATGCTGATGGCTCATGAAAGTAACTTGCTGGTGATAGTTGATGCATCTGGATACTATTGAGAAATGGCTACCTTGTTTGACAGTTCCCTTATTCACCAGAATCTGAAGTCTTCCTTGATCCATTGAGGCAATCAGCAAATGCCTTAATGCATTTCCTGCAAATTGTAAAGACCAACTTAATTTGAGTGGCTGTTACAGGTGAACCATTTGTGGGAGCTTCAGTTGGATACTTTGCATTTTTGGCCCTCCTGGCTGGTCGATCCCTTACAGTAAGTGTTGTCAAATTATTGAATGTGATGTTGATTAGGCCTGCAGTAATGCCATCGCATTAAATGCTGTTGATAGTTAAGTAGCATTCATTGTTTAATTTCAATCTCAGCATTGCCTCATCCTTCAGACTGTAAGATAGTTTGATGGTTCCAAAACTATTATGGCTTCACAGCAAAGAAGCCTTTGAATTGATGTTGTGAATACATTTCAACTCATGTGCTGATGATTATTTGTCAACAGGTCCTCTTGTCACCTGCAGTGGTGGTATATTCTCCTCGAGTTCTGCCTGTCTATGTTTATGATGCACATGCTGACTCTGCCAAAAATGTCAGGCAAGTTTGTGGGCTCCTGTCAAATAACACTGCTGGGCTACAGAATTTCCTTATGATGGCACATAGTTAGTTGTAAGGGTGCACTGCATGTATAGAACTATTGAATGTTATGGGAAGTTGCACATGAGAAACTAAATCATGCATCGCTATTAGATCAATACATTTTGTTCTTTTTGTATATGAAAGCCATCACACTGTTGTGTTTGTCCTTGACCAGTCACTTCACTTAGTCATCTGTTGACATTTTGTTGTGGTGTACATGTCCAGTGGTTCCTTCCTGGTTCTTTATGGGATTGCTCTAGCCACTGCAGGATGGGGAGTGGTTGCTAGTTTAGAAATTTACCCTCCCTTTGCTGGGGCAGCGGTGTCAGCCATTACTCTGGTAGTGGCTTATGGCTTTGCTATTTCACGTCCACAGCTAACTCTCAAGGTATGAGTTGAAGTGGCTTGACTAGAGTTGGGTCTGTTGCATAATCTTAGTTCTAGATAAGAATGCTATGCAGCCTTTCAGTTGGAGATATGATTCAAGAGCCATTGAAGATATTTGTAACCTATATGGACTATGAAATATAGGGAGGTTCTATAACTTAATGTGTGAAATGGATACAGATGACAGAGGATGCACTTAACTTTTTGAGGAAAGAAACCATTGTCCAAGCCATTACTCGTTCTTCTACCAAGGTAACTTCTTAAACAGGATGTTTGTGCTGCAAATGCTCCTATCGGAGTGTTGTTTTTGAATTTTGTGTGCCACATGTATAGATGCATGTCATGTGTGCACTGTCTTTCAGGGGGCACAGAGATGTACATGAAGCATCTTCTTTCATGTCAAGTGGACTCCAACTGGTTAGGGTGTTCTGTGAGAGAGGAATCATATTCAGTTGTCTTGCCAGTGGATTATGGCTCCATGACTTTCTCGAATGTGGATGTATTTGCAGACTAGGAATGCCATGGCTGGGACATATTCTGCACCTCAGAGATCTGCAAGTTCTGCAGCTCTCCTTGTGGGTGATGCAGCCATCACCCGTGACAAGGCAGGAAACTTTGTTCTACCTCGTGCAGATGTACTGAAGCTCCGAGAGCGTCTTCGTAATGAGGAAAATGCAGCGGGTCTTTGTTGGTGGCCCTCCTGCTCAGCTTTTGTATCCCGTTTTGACTCCACAGCTGACACAGGTTACAGAAGGAAGTTATGTGCCCATGCTCGTATATTAGCCTTGGAAGAGGCAATTGATACTGAGTGGGTGTACATGTGGGACAAGTTTGGGGGCTATCTCCTCTTAGTTCTTGGGCATGCCACTCTGGCAGAAAGAGTGCAGGTGTGTTTGATGCTTTCAAACTAGTAGTTGATTTTGAATTCTGATGTGTATATTGACAGTTTCTTGACTATGGAAAGGCATCTCTCAAGTAATTTTCCTTTTGCAGGATGAAGTCAGACTTCGGCTGTTTCTTGACAGCATTGGATTCTCAAATCTGAGTGCTAAGAAAATAAAGAAGTGGACACCAGAGGATAGGAAACGATTTGAGTTGGTGCAAGAGAAGTAAGTTCCAAGCTCATCTGCTATATTTGAATTCTTTCAAAGATTCTGGGGCCATGACTATCATATATTTTCTGCTAGTTCTGGTCTGCTTTGGGATGATTTATCCACAGAAATGAGAGCTAGTGTGGTGGCTATGTGACCAGTGCATCTGAGAGATGGTACTAGCTGTTCTAGTATTGATTTACCAAAATCTTTTGCTTATCACATGCAGCTACATGCGGGAGAAGGAATCAGAAGAGGAACTAATGCAACAACGTCGGGAGGAGGAAGGAAAGGGGAAGGAGAGGCGAAAGGCTTTACTGGAGAAAGAAGAACGGCGGCGGCATGAAACTGAGGCCTCAGTTATCTCTGCTGTTCCTGATGTCGGCACAAAGGAAGCTGCAGCAATGGCTGCAGCCATGCGGGCAATGGGAGGGGATGTTTTGCTTGATGAAAGCTGTCCTGGGGATCAAGTTTCGAGCCTTGCACGTCGCATATTGATAGCTCAAAGGGCTCAACGTGCTCAGCAGGTTCATATGATTTGGAGTTTGCAGCATCCCAGTGACATTAAAGACCCATTGAATGTGCATAAGTGGTATTTAACACTGGTTGGGTGTGGCTGCAGAGTGGAGTTCAAGGCACAGTGTGTGTGATTGATGATGAGCCTCGATCCATTGGGCGCTCTTGTGGCCCTATTGATCCAGCTGTCTGTGGGAGCCAAAAAGTGACATTCTCAGCAGCAGTTATGGTTCAGGCAGATTCCGGACCAGTCTGTGTGTTGGGTTCAGAAGCTCATGAACAGACATGCTGGGAATTCTTAGTTGCAGGTGCTGAACAAGGGTTAGAAGCAGGCCAGGTTGGAATTCGCCTGGTAGTGAAGGGTGCAGGGCAAACAACATTCAACAGGGAATGGTTTGTTGGGACTACTTGCATTGCAGATGGAAGGTAAGGTTGAGTAGAGGATTTTCTCTTTGATTCTACTGGCAGAGTTCACAGTACTAACTAGGTTGAATTTTGCAGTTAAACAATTTGTTTCAAAGCTGAGGCAGTTTGGGATGCTGTTGCAGATGGCACACAGTTGCGGTAACTGTTGATGCTGACACAGGGGAGGCAGCTGCATTCTTAGATGGCATATTTGATGGAGATTTAAGACTTGACTTGCCACTACCAGCAGAGGGGGGTATCTGGCAGGAGGGTATGGAACTGTGGGTTGGCATCAGGCCCCCTATGGACCTTGATGCCTTTGGACGGTCAGACAGTGAAGGAGCAGAGTCAAGAATGCATGTCATGGACATTTTTATGTGGAGTCGCTGTCTGTCTGAAGAGGAAATCATGATGGTGCACAACAAATGCAGTGCTGAAGACTACCATGATGTTGATGTTCTGGACTATGATTATGAAGGATCTCCAATGGAAACTCCAATGAGGGTAATATTGCTGCCCTTCAACATTGCAGTCTTAGGTAGTCTTACACTACAGTGTATCTCTTACTGGCCATATTACATGACAGCTTAGGTTTCTATATAAACTGTCTTTTATATCAGCTGTTAGCTGTGCTTGAAGATGGACCACGGTTCAAACTTTTGTGTCATTGTCAAATGAGATAGTCAGCAAACAGTCTTCTCTGTTACTGTTTAATCTGCAAAGGCTCCCACTGACCAAATTAAGTAATCCTTCTTTATATTAAATGGCTCACATAATTTGTTCTTTTCTGAGTCATGAGAATAGTTCTGTGCAGGATTTTTTTCTTTCTTTTGTCATTCATTGACATCTTATGAAAGGGAGTTACTAATTTTTTCTTTTCTTCTTTCATTTGTGGTCTCCTTGTCGGCCATAGTTTGAAGACTGGAGATACGACCCTGACCTAAGCTTGCAAGACCGAGATGAGATTTACTGGGATGAGCAGCCTGTACCCGGAGGGAAGAGAAAGGCACCTGAAAAGGAAAATGTTACTGTGGACATGGACTATTTATCTAGGAAGCTTCGGCGACCAAAAATAGAGACTCAGGAGGAGGTGACTCAGCGTATGCGGGCAGTTGAGTTGGCTGTCAAGGAGGCACTAGCAGCCAGAGGGGAAAAATGTTTTACCGACCAGGAGTTTCCACCAACAAATCAGTCTCTGTTTGTGGATCCTGATCATCCTCCAGCAAAGCTTCAGGCAAGGATCTTATCTAAGGCAGTGTGCTACAGCATTTTCCATCATCACACAAATTTTTGTATAATGTTGCCCAATATATTTAGATATTTATGTACACCCACTGTTGAGAACTGATGAAGTTGATGGGCAGCCATGGCAGCTCATCACTGCTACTCATGATGAAGGTGATGGTCAGGTATTTTGTGAGTAACACATTGGTTATGATCACACTGATTCTTGATGTGTTAGTTATAATTTTGCTGGAGCTTACAGAGCACTTACCTTCAACTTCTTGTTATGTAGCTTTCTCTGCAATCTCATCAAGCATTTTCCATTTTGTCTACTCTGCTGGTTTAAAGTGGTGAGTCTATGTTTTGATTCATTCTATGGACTTCAGGTGGTGAATAAGTGGTCACGTCCAGAAGAGGTGGTTAGGGAACAAGGCCTTCATTCACGTCCACGCTTGTTTGCAGGCCCTGCCAATCCTTCAGATGTTTGTCAGGTTTGTCCTAAAATAAAAGCAACACTTCAGGGCACTGTTATGGGATACGGATGCCAACCTTTCTGTACACCTCATGTACCTGCATGTTGCTGTCAATGGATGGATTTTATGTGCTTTGGTTATATTTTTTCTTATGGTACAGGAGGTAGTTCTCCTCTGTGATATCCAGTGGCTTGTTTCTTATGTGTTTCCTGGACCTATTTGTGTTACAACAGGGTCGGCTAGGCGATTGCTGGTTTTTGAGTGCAGTTGCTGTTCTAACAGAGGCATCACGCATATCAGATGTCATTGTTACTCCTGAATTCAATGAAGAGGGGATCTACACAGTCCGTTTTTGTATTCAGGTAAACACAAGCATTGTTCTTCATTTCAATGTTGCTTATAAAAACTGCTTGGCAACATGAGTTGGGTGTTTCATGTTTATTTGATATAGACATCAAGCTGGTTTTGCAAATGAACCACAGGTCCTAGTTTGAGAAGATTTCTCTGCAATAACTTTCATTGTACTAGACTACTTTCCCTTTCAAATCATTTGGTCATTGTGCTTACTCAATGACATCATCTTGTAGTGTGGAAATTTGATGCAATCTTCAAGATTTTGAGAAAAGTTGCATTCACTTGATGGGGGACTCTTTAGCACATTTTGATCCTTCAACCATTTTCTTGTCTATCTAAACACAAGGTGCCTGCAGGGAGAGTGGGTTCCAGTAGTTGTGGATGATTGGATTCCTTGTGAGGGCCGAGGTAAGCCAGCTTTTGCAACAAGTCGCAAGGGGAATGAGCTGTGGGTTTCGATCCTTGAGAAAGCCTATGCAAAACTGCATGGTTCCTATGAGGCCTTGGAGGGCGGTGTCGTACAGGATGCACTTGTTGACCTGACTGGAGGTGCAGGAGAAGAGATCGACATGTTCCATGAATCTTCACAGCTGGATCTTGTGAGTGGGCGTCTTTGGTTCCAGCTTCAGAGATTCAAGCAGGAAGGGTTTTTGCTTGGGGCTGGCAGCCCTTCAGGTTCTGATGTGCATGTGTCATCAAGTGGGATAGTGCAAGGTCATGGATATTCCTTGTTGCAGGTTAGAATATTCCCTTTCTGCCATTGCAGACCTTATTTGGTTCTGCAAAGACTTGTTTGTTCTCTCTTCCCCAATTTTGTTAATGCAGGCATCATCTTGTTGATGGGTATGTAAGCTGTCTGTTTTCAAGGGCATGTAACATGCTGACTTGCATTTCTCGAAATCTCAGGTCCGGGAGGTAGATGGGCACAAGCTTGTTCAAATTCGCAACCCATGGGCCAATGAGGTTGAGTGGAATGGCCCTTGGTCAGATATGTCTCCAGAGTGGACTGATCGGATGAAGCACAAGCTCAAGTACACACCTCAGGTACTAATACCATGGGCACATAAGCTTCTAAGTGGTCAGAGTGCCTTGAATAGCAATCTTAATGTCAGTTTAAGGAGATTACTTATCACGACTTCTGCAGAAGAGTTGCTGATTTGGAAGGATTTCTGTCAAACTGTCCAGAGAGGTTTGCCTATGCAAGTTTTTATGTGATAGTCTGAACTCTTGAGGGCTGACTGCCATGTCCTTGGATTATTTGTAGGGATGAAGTGATGGATTGTCTTCACAATGGGCCCTCCTTGTGTCTCTCCTGAATTCTCCTGAATACAATTGTTTGCTGTGATTATTCCAGGCTGCAGATGGTGTATTCTGGATGTCATGGCAAGACTTTCAACTGCACTTCCGATCTCTTTATGTGTGCCGAATTTATCCACCTGAGATGCGATATTCTGTTCGTGGTCAGTGGCGGGGTCCAACAGCTGGTGGGTGCCAAGACTTTGATACCTGGCACTTAAATCCACAGTTCCATCTCAAGGCTGTTGGTCCTGATGCCCGTGTTCCTATACATGTGTTTGTCACCCTTACTCAGGTATGCTTTCTCTCCTTTCTCCAGGTTATCACTTTTGTAGAGTATGTGGACTGTGTTTTCCATGACTGTTCCCAAATCAATTGTATTCTGGAGTACTTACTAACAATTCTGGGATACTGAGACAGGGCGTGCACTTCTCTTCACGGTACAAGGCCAATGTTGGCAATTATCAATCTGTCGGGGAAGATTCACGCTTTTATATTGGCATGCGCATCATTAAAACCAAGGGCAAAAGATCAGCACAAAATATCTATATGCATGAAGCAGTATCCGGGACAGACTATGTCAATTCTCGGGAAATGTCGTGCGAAATGGTGCTTGACCCTGACCCAAAAGGCTATACAATTGTTCCAACTACATGGTGTCCAAATCAAGAAGCCCAGTTTTTGCTCACAGTGTTCACAAAAGCTTCAATTACATTGGAACCCCTCTAGTGCAGATTCAACCAGGACAACACCTGGTGTTGTATGGTAATTGCAGGTTGGTGTAATACTTGAACAGGGGCTGCATTAAGTGGGTTTTGTCACAGGCATATTTTTTCACAATGCCAAGGTTGCTGCTAAGGAGGTACTAGGTCAATCACCACAATTGCAGCCATTAGTCTTTTTACTATTAGTTACTTGCTTGTACAATATTCGGGAGCTAAGGATGCCTGCTCTTTCAAATATTAACTAGGGCACACTGTGTTTGTTTTCTTTGTTCTTTTGTGGTTGCATGTGGTTAATGGATTTTCTTTGTATGTAGCATACTTGACTGTTGTCTTGCTTGCCAATCATCTCTGAGGATGGGGCTGTTTTTCTTTTCAGCAGCTCTATTTGATTTTTCTCTGTTTGGAATTGCAATTGGTCCATCCTATTGGCATGGCACCCTGTACAACTTTTTGGAAAGCTAGTTGTTTTGATCATTTTTCTGATGCTTCAAAACTAGAAGCTTTCTCTCCATCTAATAACCATGTGATTTTTACCAACATTCAAATGTCCAAAAACATGTCAGCAGTGAAACATGGGGTCCGCACCTACACAGGTAAGTGGTATATTGCCCTCAGGATGTCAACAAGAACCATTGATAGAGTAGGACATATCTACTCCCAGTCATCCTGTCTTATCCTGAGTTTGTGATAGAGAACAAGGGAAAGGAACAATCATCTTGTCCCATGTCCTATCTGGAGAAGCGCAGATTATCTTTATGTTGGCCTTCGTCACTCTGAGGTTATGTAGGCCTCTCTTTAGATGCTTGTTTGCAGGGAAAAGCTCAAATGAAATGGATCTTACCCTTACACATGTTGCACCTTGAATGAGGATACTAGTGTGTTTTTCAATTTGTTCTGTTGCTTGAGTGCTAGTCAACATCAAGATTGAGTGCTCCTGCTGCTTTGGGAAATGCAACAGAAAAGCAGGCTGGAGATGACCGTACAGTGGTCTGCCCAAAAATTGGGCAGATTATTACATACTTATCTGCACCCAACTTTGGGAGCTGATGAAGGCAGTGGTAGTCTAGGCAGCTTGTTGCTATTCATCATCAAGGTGGTGGGCTAACATTTTGAGTGATGTTTGGAAGGTTTTGATCACACTATTTCTTCTGATCTTTCCCTTCAAGTTTTTTTGTGGAGTTTTCTGTGGAATCTCTTTGCTATATATTCTTCATTCTTAGGTTGTAAGATTCTCTCTGGTGCATGGTATGATGACTGATTGTTGCTTTGTGTTAGGAAAAAGAAGTTGCCATCATTGTCAATGAAGCTCCAGTCTCTGCCTCTATGCTGTTCTTGTGTAAGGTGCAGGAGATTTTTTACAAGAGTGTGTGTATCAGATTTTCATTTCAGGGGGCATATCCCACTCCTTTCTATAACTGGTGGTGAAAATGGCAATTACTTGCTGCTGAAGCTTATATCTCAGTGCACTTGTCTTGGATGGGAAACTTGGACCCTCTATCTTATTTGGGCTTTGCATTGTTGTGCACTACCAGTGATGATGAAAAAGACCAAGTCGATTTTGTAGAAATTAAGTTTCATTTGAATGATTTCATATTGAATGAGTTTGCATAATGCAACTTGAAATTAATGCAACTCAATCAATTGAATTGAATTAAAATTCTTAAATTGAAATGAACTGAACTAAACACTGTATTTTTCTCCTTTTGTTTCAACATGATTGTTGTTCTCTTTGAAATTTCAATTGAATTGAAATTGGTCGAATTCAATTTATTTAAGTCAAATTCAACCAGATTATGAAAATTCAATTACAAGAAAGCGTATTTTAATTTGTCTTTTCATATCCATGGAGCAACGGGTTGGCAAAAAGGAGTGAGATATTAAAATAGATATGATATCCTCACATGGAGTTGATGAAGGGAGTGAGCTCATTAAAGAAATATGAATTTTCTTCATAGTTGTCAAATCGACAACATCCAAAATTGTTATGATGACAACCATTAATGAACCTCATAAGTGTTTCAGCTAAGCCAATTTTGATTAGTGTACAGAAAGATTGATTTGTGTATACATCTTTGTAGTCCCTTTTGTATTGACTGAGCTCACACCAGTTTACCATCTTGGGGAATCTTGGGAGCACTAGAGTCTAATTTTAATCTGTCTGACAGTGCAAATAGAAAAGATGTGGCACTTTGAGAACTACGCACTCTTCAGTTTGGATTCTAGTAAATGCCTAGGGGAATTCAAGTTGACTTGCATGTTTAGAGCTCAGGGTTGATTCATATTTCGCACCTCACTCCTCTCGCTGACACAGCAAATAGATTAGCAAGAATTTTGAAAATGCTTTCCATTAACCTCCTTAGCCGTGAGAGACTTCATTCCACATGCTGAAACTCGAGAAAAAAAGGAGATGAAATGAGTTTCTTGTGATAGAGAAGCAAACGGCAGGCCCTACTGCTGGAACAGCATCCTTACTGTAAAGTAGCTGTGAGAAGCTCAAGAACAAGGTACCTGCGAATCCAGTAAGCATCATCAAACATAAGATATCGTTGGCTCTATTAGCTCTTAGCATTGAAAAGAAACAGAAAATCGAGAACCTCGAGAATCTGAAAGGAAATAAGTGAAAGAAATAGCATCCCTCCAGGGTGTGAATCATGTAATAGCATCTGCATGTGGTGAAAGATCTTTAGACGTGACCCCACAATTGAAGAGGAACCTCCACGTTGCCTCACCATACTTCAATGTTTGCCCATATGACAAGGCTCACCCCCATCTTGATTTTAACTCGGGGAGCCAGAGATGAGGCATTTCATATACACAGAGCTATGGACAATAAGGAAAGGAGCGATGGTAACTTTGGAGAATGCACAGCCCTAGGAACCCTTAACCTAGGCAGTAGCGTTATACAACAACATCGAGAGCATCACCATTTAGGATTGCAATACTACGCGCAGCTCTATCATCATAGCCGCACTACTTCCGTCTGCTGTGGTGAGGAAACCAACTTGTCATACATATAGGTACAGAAAAATCACAGTTGAGCCGCGCAACGGGGAATCACAGAAACTAGGGTTTCTCCATAACCCTAAGCGGGCAATGGCGGCTACCAAATCGAGGTTATTCTCTACAACACACTATAGAGTGACGTGAAGCCTTTTCCGGGGGACAGAAACTGCGTGTTGTGTGTGGAATGTAAAGTGAGAAGAATCGTTTTCCTGGTTGAGGAAACTGTGTGTTCTGTGCGTAATGTTTTGGCTGCGAGCAAGGCAGCTGCGGCTGAAGGCTGGGCACATGCACATCTTAAAGGGGAAAATGGGGGGCTAGTTTTTTTTACTCAGAGTATCCTTTAAGGATTTTGATGTCATATTTTTTGGTTCTCTGTAAATAGCTTTGTAACACACAACTAGAAACAAAGGATTGCTCAATATTATGGTTAATCAGTAATATTTGTTGCCTTGGCTTTTGCAGGTCTTTCTTTACTCATGGAGCTGTCGAAAAACAAATCTTTCTGCACCTTGCTTTCCTTGATGTCTCATTTATTTTTTTACATTTTGAATAGTTTATCAGCATCTATAATGCAAAAAATTACAATTGGCTTAATGAGTTCATGAAAATCATCTTTTTTTTAAGTGCAATTCTCATCTTTTGAGAAGCATTCCATATCTTATTTGATAAGTGTTAATTTAAACTTATGCTCTTTTTGCTCATACGTCACTTGGCTACTGGTTCAAGCATCCAACGAATAGCTAAAGTTTCTCGATGATTTGAATAAATATATCTTTTTTTTTTCATTTTAAAAAATAATCAATGATCATCCAAAAAAAATGATATTTCTACTTGCCGCTGCGACCTAAGAGCACAGATCAACAACTTCCCTTGGGCGTGGATGTCAAGCCTCGTGACTGTGGTCAACAGCCTAGGCTGCATCAGTGCACCAGATTAAAAAAGGTACAACAACAAAGTAAAAACAAGATTTTATTATAAACTTTTATCACAGCCAAAACAATTTACCAACTGTGTGAAATACTAATTGTGACTTTTCAGAGGGTAGAAACTCATTTTTGTTTTTCAACATTTGGACTCCAGCAACTCTTCTTACATTGGTATGTATTTAAGATTGAACTTATTTTCATCAATTTTTAGATTTTTGTTTAGATTTTAAATCTTTGTGTATGTGTATACACTAAGATTGTTTTTGAAATGATTTTCTCTTTGACTATCTTGAATTTATCTTTGTATGATTGTAAAATATAAATTTATTTATTTAATATAAAAATATGTATTAGGGTTAGGATTCTTAATCAATTTTTTTATTTAAGAAAATTTACAATCTCTATACATGTACATGTTAAAAATGTATTTAAATTAAATTAAATTATTAAAAAATAGATATAACATGGAATGTGAATGGTACCTGGAACTCCAAGAATAAATTTCTCAATTTAATCAATCTTCATGCTCTTATGACAATTATTTCTCAAAACTTGAACACAATCAAAAAAAGAAAAATACCTATAACACAATGTCAATTGTCATTGAATTCATTGCAAACACTAACTATGGAATTCAAATATGAATAATTAAAACTTGTTGCAAGCTCTACATTCAAAAAATATTTAAAGCCCAAAAATTGAAGGAGCTCAAAATGCTAAAACCCAGAAAAAACTAAAACCTAAAATTGCGTATTTTGTAAAAAAACATAAACCCTAATACGATAAAAATGGGTTTAAAATATTTACCCCTCATAAATTTTTATTACTAAAAACAAATTTAAAATTAAATTAAAAAAAAGAGTATTTGAGCTGAAACTGCCAACATGTGCTCAAAAAAGGATGTGCCACTTTTGCCCTTATCTTCTTATTTGGGGGCAAAAGCAGGGGCGTCAGGGGGGCTTAGATGTGCATGTGTCAAGGCGAACGATGGCTGTGTGCCATGGCTTCGACATGCTCCTGGAGCCTGGCGTCATTGGCCGGGGCTTCAAAGATCTGAGGAGGGGGAATAGATGGAGTGTGCATGTGGAGTGCGCAAGCAAGCCGGCAATGCGGGTGATGCGGGAAGTGGAGAAAGCGGGACGGAATGTCACCTCTGTGCTACGGCGGAAGTCGCGTGGTCTCTCCCGGGCTGCGCAATTGGAAGTTCTTGACGAGTTCGTGCAACGGGAGCGACCAGAGTTGGTGATTCCTGTAAGAAGAAAAACAGCGTCAACTTGTTCAATGAAAATGTAGACTTATTGTGTGGTATCTATCTCGTTTCTACGCAGAAATTGAGCTCTGTGAATGGGAAGCAAATCTTGCTAGGGTTTAGTGTTTAGGGTTGTTCCTAGTTTCCCTCCTCCGTCTAGGAACTTACCTCCTATAGACACTTTGAAAGAAGCTCGTTTTGTCCATAATTGGAGTCTGTTTCTACCAAGCTTGATGCAAAGCAGGAGGTGGCGGCATGTGATATTTCCATGCCCCCTGAACCAGAAGTCAGAAGGAAGTTAATTCCGCATCAAGATGTGTAGGTTTTCGTTAATTTTATTACTTAATTTCCCAAGGATTGAATGGAATGGGGATTTCAAGACCCTATGATCTTCAACACACATTTTGGTTGCACTTCTCAAAAGCCATGGATATGCCTGCAGATGTACAAGATGGTCAGAGATGCAGTGTGGTACAAGTGGGATGCAAGGCTCCATGCCCGAATTGTTGCCTTGCTGGCAAAGAATGTGCAGTCCAATGCAGCAATGCTGCAGGACCTACCAGAGGTACAAGAGTTTTTAAGCCTCGCACAGAGGGCTGACCTGGGCTGTGCACTGATTGAGAGCTATGCACACTGCGGTTTACAAAGCCATGCACTTGCAGCCTTTCAGGATCTTCAAAGCTTGCCTCTTGCAAGGGCTGTCCCTTTTGGCTACAAAACTTTGATACGGGCATATTGTGTCTTAGACTTGCCTTCTGAAGCAGAGCAATTTTTGAGGGCAATGCAAGTTGCTGGGTACCAGCCCTCTGGAGATGAGTACAAATCATTGCTCCACGGCTTTGGAAGAAATGGAATGCTCAGGGAGATGGAAATGCTTGCTTGTGAAATGTGTAATCAAGGAGTTGCACTTGATACTGCTGGGTTCAATATGATCATTTCATCATATGGTCAAGCGGGCCAGCATGCTAAGATGGTGGAAGTTGTAGACAGAATGATTGCTGCTGGTGTTGAGCCAAATTTGGTTTCTTGGAATGCCCTGACCAAGGCATGTCCCTCACTCATCACAGCATTGTCAGATGGCTGTGGTCTGCTTGCCAGTCCAGAATTATTACTCCTCAGGTGGATTTTAATCAAAGCTAAGCACTATTTACATGTCAATGGGTGTTAATTGTGCATGACATTAAAGGGCCTTGCATATTGTGGAAGCTGAAGTATTCTCTACTTCCTCTCATTGCTTATGTGCAGGAAGGCTCAGGATCTCTAGTTTTAGCCACCTGCTTTTCCTTGTAACTGTATGTTGTATTGTTGGTAGACTTTGTCATTGCTTTATTTGCAGCCACCAGTCTGATGAACCGGGTAGAAATGTTCCCCTTCTAGTGTTGCAAACATGATGACAGGGATTTTGTTTTTTCTTCCATCAGGCTTAAGGAGCAAAGGGCATCATCACCTGGCGAGATATGTGTAGTTAAAGTTCTTCTGCTTCATGGTATTCCACCCAAGGCTGTGACATGGTCATCAGCAAGTTGGCAATTAGATTTGCATTCCATGTCACTGGGAACTGCATGCATGGTTTTTCCTATGTGGCTGAGCTGTTTGAGAGACCAGTTCAAAAGTGGCAAACAGGCTCCTGGGGAGGTGCGGGTGGTCACAGGTTGGGGAAAGCACTCTGAAGCAGATCTGAGAGCTCCTATTAGGAGAATGATGGTGGCTGGTCTTGGAGCTATGGAAAGCCCATTCAAGGCAGACCCCAACAATCGTGGGACTCTAGTTGCTCGTGGCTCTGTCTTGAAGCAATGGCTGCTCACTTTACCCTCCAACTGACATCTATGCTACTGGAGCACCCATGTTCTGGGTTTGAGGAAATGATGTGGAGTCTGGCAATCATCTGGAGAAACCTCATTTGCCATTCAGGTGCGGTTTCAAGGCTGCCCAAGTTTGAGAGTATGCTGGTTCAATCTGGTTCAAGCAATTTCTTCATGTGTAGGGCTGTCACAAAATACAGGGTTATTGAATCCTTGAGATTTAGCTTCTGTATTGTTATTTGTCATTGTCTGTTCATAGAACTTGCTGTTGATTATGATTGCCATGTTTAGATGCTTTGTGGTACAATATGTCAGGTCATTTGATCTATCATGTGTTTCAAACCAGGTGGGTGTACCATGGTCACATTTTTGCTGTTAACTGCCCAATGAAGAACTCATGAGGTGGCAGTGGGTTGGAAGATTGAAGTGTATCAAGTTTTTTCTGGCATATCTGGATGTTGGAGAATCAGCATATAAATTGTTTGACATCAAATTGAACATCCATCACATGTGGTATATGTACTCATGATAGCTGCAGCATCAGCCAGATAGTGACATCTTGGACTCTTGCATTAATTGGAACACAAAGAGCTTGATCGACCAAATGATTTGTTGATGGCCCAGTTCCTCTTTATGAAATGGCAGGTTGTGAAACAGGTTACCATGGGTTGGAGGGGGGGTTGGCTTGCCATTTTCTTGCATACTGTTCAAACAGGGAGAAATTTCCATTCTACATTATCAGTGTGACTCCTTGCATCTCAAAGCCAGGGCTGTTTGACATGAAATCTGCAGATTTAGAAAGCAAAGTTTGCCACTTGCCTTTCTTTGCTTTGTGCATTTCGGAGGTCTGAATCCCCTAAAACCTACTTGTATAAATGCAGCTGATTCTACTGCTCTTACAGAAGTCCCTCAGTGCCTGAGCCCCTTCAATAAAACTATACTGCCAGTAAGTGCTTGTATATTCAAATTGGCACTCAAGTGAAATGCTCATACAAACCCTTTTGCTGAGCACACCTGGCTTTGCTGCTGGCTTTCATCCTGCATTTTCATCTGGACTTCTCCCATATAAAACTATCCTCCAGCATCAGACAGATGCAGAATTGCTAATATTATATATACTAAAAACTGTTGTATGATACAGAGTTGCAGTTGTCCCCATCATTCAGCGAGCAACTGCCAAGTAGCTATCAATAATGTTGGTGCAGGAGGACCGGTAGCCTGACCCAAAAAGGTTGTAGTGGTTGAGGTAGTGATACAGTTTGTAAAGCTCTGTCCTCTGCTCAAACCCTGGTTGCTTTGGCATTACCTGGTGCAGAGAGACCCAAAAAAAACAGGCTTCTTAAGAATACAGTTTGATGCAGGATAAAACTCATATGGAGGAGAAGTCATGATGACTCTGGATCCATTGCAGGGTTCAAGACAGGCAGCTGATTGCTTTTGGCCAATGTGGACCCAGACATGAAAAGAGAAAATTGAGTGAATGAGTACCTTGAAGTAAGCATCGTAGAAGGTTGGCCCAAAGCCAGCACACCAGGACATGCCAAACTCAGCTTCACTGTGGCCATCTGATCAAAGAATTCAAAGCATATTAACTGAAATGGCACACTACATCCTCTCTTCCAATTTATTGCACTCCACTAAAGAAAAAGTTTTCAGGGGTGTATATTATGCTTGCTGTTTTAAACTCTTAAACCCTGGATCCTATCTGCAAGGTTTATCCATGTGCACAGCATATCTGTATTATGCCTGTCATCCACCACAGCTCAAAAGTTCAGCATGCTAGCATTGTACTATGGTTTAGGGAACTGATTTCAGAAACAAGACAAGACTCCAAGATTTGTGAGAAGAATAGAGACATACAGTAACATGCTGGGTCAAGTATGACTGGGGAGCCATTTGAGTCTGTGACAACATTGCCACTCCACAGGTCACCATGCAGCAAGCAGGGCTGCACATTGTCCAGGCCCTGCAGAAGCAGAGGCAGCTTCTCTAACAATCGCTGCCCTGTCATGTGGGGGTGGCCAACAGTTGACAAAAATGTTTCATTTTCTTCATCAGAGGCATTCTCTAAAACATGTATACTCACCCTCAGCAGTATACCTCACAAAGGAATCTGCCTACCCTTGGCATGCTCACCTTTGGCATAGAGATCATTGTCGCCATATTGTTCCTTGATGAGCTTCAGTTGGAAGCCAAGGCGATGATCCCGAAAAAAGGTCACCCAATCAGCAGTCCATGGATTGTGTTGTGGTGTGCTGCACCCAATGTTACAGCCACTCATTCAGACATATCTAAGACTCTGCGCTAAGGCTGATTGATTGCTAAGGGTGGGTTATTGGCAATTTACTCTCAAAAGCCATTTTCAAGCTGAATTAAGTGATAACATGCTTGCACAAAGTAGAGACCTGCCAATGGTGTTGTCCATGTGAAACCCAAACCCTTGGTCCGTGGAACCAGCTTTATGCATTTCCCCCAACTGCCTTCCCAGCTCTGCCTGTATTTAGGCACCAATTCTGAAATACAATTTGGAGCTGAACAAGACTGCATTATCTAGATAAGAAATGATAGCAATACAATCTGATTCATCACTGGCGAGAGAAAAGAGGAGCACTCTTTAACACATCTATCAACAGATAGATCACAGGCCACTCTTTGTTTTAACAGAGAGATCCAAAATATTGAACACAGATTTTGTCTGGGCAAAGTGCACAAGACTATTTCCGAACTATAAAAGCCCAGGACAATAGTTACCTGACTACCTCTGGAAGAGCCAATCTCAATATACTCCATGATGATATAGGATCCTCTAGTTCTAGGAATTAAGCCTACCTGCATGACACAAAACAAAGTTCATCATGCATGTGACAAAGGAAGTCATAGAAACCTAGAAACTAAAAACCATGTGCATGCATATGTGGAAGGCAAGTTGCAATAAGCAAAGGGGTACAGACTTGGGGGCAGAGAGTTCAACCAGCAGACTTGAGGCCACACACAAGCTCTATTGGAGAAATCGGATCAGGCATGGAGAGGACAAACAAAATTGATCCAAGAGCCATCATAAGCTGCAATGCACTGCAATAGATCACAGTGGCATACAAACAAAAACACATGACAAAACACATGAATGCTCACTCGCTCACCTTCCATGGTTTTGGCACCCGAATTGTGTCAGTGGAAAACATAGCATCAAGTCCAGCAGCTTCAGCCTCAAACATTTCTGGACCTATATTCCTGCATTCCAAGGATCAATCCACATGAGTTCATTACATGAGCATCCTTTTTTAAGGTTGGGGGCGGTGTTGGCAAAATCAGGAGCAATTGGTGTAGTTGCTACAGAGACATGCCAAGAAAACCTATAGTAGGAACATAGGGGAGCAAGGCAATCAGCAGCAGCAGCAGCAGCAGAGGAGGAGAGGGAGGAAATGCTGCTTCTTCTTCTTCTTGCCTGTTGGTCTTCACAAAGAAGGAGCCTACATCAGTTTCATAGCGGTTGGCTGTGTTGATGCAACCCCCACCCACTGACGAAATACGAGTGATTCTCGATGCTCCTCCCTCTTCCAAAATCCACTTTCGAATTGGGTCGCCATCAGCCACTGCCACAAGAGTTGTCATAGTCGTGGGGGATGACCCAATCCCATGTCCACACCCAAAATCCAATCCTCAATACTCCTGACATCTTCACATTTTCAAGCAATAAAACCAAGCTCCGAGAAACAACGATACCCATCAACAGCAATGGCAAACTCCCACAAGCCTCCCACAAAACTCCTGCAAAGACTTCTAAGAACCAGGCAGGGTGGGTAGAATTAGCAGCAGCAGCAAGTAAGCAAATGGGGGAATCTCATAAGAACAAGGGGCTAACGAAGAGACAGAGAATTGGGTCGCACTAATTCGAAGCGGTTGTGAAGGCGGATGAGAGAAGCGCAGTGCAGAGAACCGAGGAGGTCGCCGCTGCCGCCGCCGCACCAGGTCCGGAGGGAATGGTAGGAGCGCAGAGAGATGGAGGGAAGAAGCTGCTGCTGCCATCATCATCCCTATCTCCCTCTTCTTCTTCCCTCACAGCAACCTGGATTCACTTTGTGGAATTCAGACAGAAAGAACCTGTTTGAGAGCAGTTGCTACTTACACATGGCCACTTTTGTGATCAGGGATTTAGTTTTGTGCTTAACAAGTTTTTGGATTTTTTCCCAGTATGTAAAATGACATCAGTGCTATGTGCTGGTAAGGGAGAATCCTCCCCCTTTTGCAAGTCATGAAAGAAGAAGGGTCACTTCACCAATTGAGGGAGGAAGATTGAGAGAAACAGACAGACGGACAGAGCTTTTGTGGAAATTGCAACTAAGAGGGTGAGGCAAAATAAACTTTTCTTTCTTTCCTGCAACTTAGTTACAGAGCACCAACAGCAGAGAGATGGGTCATTTCAACATCACCCTTGAGTGGCTTACTAGAAGCTTTTGCAAGAAGTCCTGACCAATTTGTTGTAAAGCAAGAGGAGAGTCTGGGAGCAAGTGAAAGCTTCATTGGATGGAAATCAAAAAGTCCTTAGGTTTTGTTAAGATGAAGATCCAACAAGACTAGCTCCTTAGCCCATGGTAGTTGTGTTTCCTTCGCAGTTCATTCTCGTGTTGATTCCAGAAACCTCAAAAGATTGCAGCATTCTTTTTGAATTTTTTGGAAAAAGAAGGGCGTTATGGAGCATAACTTATACTCTACCAGCTTGGTGTTCATTACACTATGAACACCGCATAGGGATGAAGCTCAAATCGGGGTTTGATTCTTAGTGCTGCCTCATATTTCTGGCCTGCCAGTTTGTAGTGACTTTGGGCCCAATCATTAGCAGCCTTCAATACCAGTTCTTTCTCTTGTCTTTTCTGTGACTGCGTCCAGTGGAATTCGCTTGCTTGCGGCATACAGTGTGACACCTTCAAGGCTTCTGGGCACAACCGTTCCATTCCTGGCAACTCATGGAGATCCACATGCCCACGTGTGTGCACCCATCCACAGATGGTGTCTCATCCCACACCCATATGAAAGTGCATTGTGGAGAATCGGAAGAAAAGAACAGGAAAGCAAACTTACCAATATGATGATACTCCGGAACTCGTCCTCTAGTGGGGCTCTTCTTGTTCAGGATCCACTTCCACTACATGCAGCTGCAGAAGTTTCAGATGGGACACAGACAGAGCAGGCATGCCGAACCATCACAATCTCATTTCCTGAAACAGTTGTAGAGTCATCATCAACCTCACCAAATTTTTAGACCATTTACAATGGACCTCGGCAAGTTTTCTCTCCTGCCTATTGCTTCCCCTCCCGTGTGCAACTTCTTCAGGCATCTCCGCAGCTCCAGTCTGTTGTGATAGTCCCTCGTCACCAAGTCTCTCCCTGGTCACCCAAGGAATTGCTTGATGTGGGTGTGTTGTTCATCCCCCACTGCTGAAGCATTTTCTCCGAACGCAGTAGTAGGGTTTTAGCTTCCGAGGGTAGCATTCCCCACCCATGGATCCATCCCTGCTTCTTCTGTGATCCATCAACACTTGTTCCTCCGTGTCAGGATTTGCAAAATCGTGTGCTGAGAGAGAGAGAGAGAGAGAGAGAGAGAGAGAGGATCTCTCACAGGTGCGAAGAGGGTTTAGGGTTTAGCGAGCGCTGGGCATGCTCTTAGGAAGCAAGCGAGGCATGGGTGCCACCAGAGCTTGACAATCTCTCACAGGTGCGAAGTAAGAATCAAGCTAGGCATGGCTGCCATCACCACCACTCTAGTATCAAACTGTTGTGGCCTCAGGCTTGTCCACCCCACCACAAGCATCGACTCACAGAAGATTTCCCAGTGCGGTAGCAGAATTCAATGTGGCGGCGATAGAAGAGGAGCGGTTGTGGTTTTGGGTGCGACGAGGAGAGCCACGAAGAGGAGCGCAACAAACTTGAGCTTATGGTCGGGTTTTGCGGGTTGCGTGGATGTAGTGGGGGGGATAAGAGCAGCGGGAGGAGGAGGAGGAGAAGTCGACAACAGCTTTGGCAACAACAGGGCAGTGATTGCACGCACAATGGACATGGGATCAAGGAGGAGGAGCAGCAGCAGTAGCTCAAAAAGCTCAGAATTGGCCGATGGTAACAACAACAACAGCAACAAGGTGAATCCTGTTGGGATCCTGAAGGAGAAGAGCCTTGCCACCAAGCAGTTTGCACAATTCTTGCGTGAAAGGTAAAGCTTTTTGTTTGTGAGTGAAATGGGTTTCTTTTGTTTTTGTCTGGGGATGCTGCTGATGGATGATCAACGAGTTTGCTTGCATGTGTGCATGCATTTAGGGGATGGGTTTAGGGTTCAGGGGATGGGTTTAGGGTTCAGGGGATGGGCTTGCACCAAAGTTCTCAGTTTGCACAAGCAAGCAATTCTTGCAGAAGAGAAGAGAAGAGGAGGTGAAGCTTTTTGCTTTGCTTGGTCTGATGGCTCTTTGATGGGTTTTTTGCTTCTTTCCTTGCATGCTGGTGCTGGTCTATGAGCTTGCTTGCAGTAAGAATGTGGGACTTTTCCTTGAGCCTTGGAGGAGGTGGGGTGGGGGGCGGGGAAGTGTATTTTGCAAACTCAATTGCATGGAGAAACAGAAGAAAGTTGGAGAGTCAGGAACATTATGATTCCTCCTATGCTTGACAGGTACAAGGCTCTGAAGGATATGAAGGAGCGCATTGCAGAACAGGACGAAGATTTAGTGGAATTTGCAAATGCGTAAGAAAAGAAAAAACTCATGTTTGCCAATTTTTTCTTTCCACCCAGTTAAGGTCCCCAGAGTTTTCATAGTCACAAACACTTTACTGAATTCTTCCCAACTGACAGACATTTGTTTTGTGGTGAAGAAGAAAGAAAGGGAGACTGGATGACTGTGGGTATTGATTTCTGGTTGTTGATGCAGGTATATGAGCATGGGAATGAAGCGGCAACCTGAGCATATGGTTGAATTTTATGAGTGGGCTCCTGGTACAAAGAAGCTCTTCTTTTTGGTATTTGTTGTTTTTCTTTCTCTTGTCTGCACTCCTCTTTAGAGTGAGTAGTAGTTGAGAGATGCAGGCAAGACATACTGGGTAGAATTGATGCTGCAGCTCACTCCACACGCAACCAGAAACAAAATGTGTTTTGTTTTTGGGGTAAAGGTCACTGACTGACTCAGAAGGTTTGATCTGCTCTTTTTTTTTTCCCCTTTGTTTTGTAGGTGCACGTTTCTGTTCACTAGTGGGTGATTTCAATAATTGGGTGCACAGCAGAGACTATGGTGGAGAGGGTTATCTGGGGCGGGATGATTTGGGTTACTGGCGTCTTGTGATACAAGACAAACTCCGTAAAGGAGAAGCGAAAGATGATCTTGGTCAAGTAAGGAAACCCGAGCAGAACATAGTTATATTCCATGTTATTATTACCTAAATTGCATGACATGTGCTGCTGCTCAGTGTAACATTATTAGCCTTTGAGACTAGGGATCCATGTGTTGCTTCTAAATTGCTTCTTTGTAGTAGGAATACAACTACGATGTGGATTACGATCGTGGTGATGAAGATATCGATGTGGGTAAGCTTATGGATGATATGGACAACGAGTATTGGGAGCCTGGAGAAGATGAATTTCTCAGTGACCAGAAGCTGGAGTTACTTGAGGAATTATTCCGTGTAACTGTTGGGTCAGATTTTCATCCTGTAAAGATGGAAAAAGATTCAGCAGGGAACTACAGACCGGTCGACTCAAACTCCAGCAACAATGAGGATGAGAAGCTGAATCTTGATAAATTTAAGGCTGAAGTGGATAGGCATATGGAGAATTGGTTGGCAAGTAGGGCAGGCAGCAGAACTGGCGGTAATCTACCGCCAATTACCGTTGTAGATGATGGAACTGACCCAAAAACATTGACGTTGGTTGATGATCCCGTATGGAGGAAACGTGTGGAAGCAAAAGAAATGCCCATGGCCTACTGGGAAGCTTTTGTCAAGGGGCGTAATGCTTGGGCCAAAAAATACGAGGCTTGTATACCTCATGGTAGTCACTTCCGTGTATACTTGCATACTCCAGAGGGCCCCTTACAGCGTGTTCCCGCATGGGCTACTTATGTCCTGCCAGGTGACTCTTCTGCACAGTTTGTGGAAAAACAGAACAGAACTGGTTTTAGTCCTCTTCCCATTTGCTCTTTAGAACAGAACTGCTTTTAGTCCTTGTCAGTTGTGGTACAGTCTCAGCAGCTTGCAATTTCAAGGGACATCTTGTGAAAAGGAAATGTGTTTTTGCTACATGTGCAGACCCAGAGGGCAATCTGTGGAGTGCAGTATTTTGGGACCCTCCTGTTCAAGAGCGATATGTGTGGCAGTCTGAAAGACCAGCCAAGCCACGTGCACTGCGGATTTACGAGTGTCATATAGGCATAAGTGGGCAACAAACTCACGTTACATCCTTCAATGAGTTCACCAGGCAGGTGATTCTTTTGACAATCCATAACTACTTGCTTTCAGGAAATTAAGTTGGCATTTAAGTCTGAAATTGAAGACAGCCATACTGGTTTCATAGCTGGGCATCAAACATTTGTTGGGTTTGATTCATTTTTCTTAAAACTTGCACATTGGAGATCAACAAAATCAAGCTAATTGCTGGTGTGTGTGTGTGCTTTGAAACATCTTGTGAAGGTTCTCCCACGAGTGAAAAAGGCAGGCTACAATGTCATTCAGCTAATGGGAATACAAGAACATGCAGACTACTCCAGCGTTGGCTACAAGGTTCTTCTTATATCTCTTTCAACTACTTTTTCCACTTCTGCCTCCAAAAAAGATTGCTTCAAGTTCAATGTCATTTATTTTCTCCAGTGACTTTTATCCAAGGTTTGGGTTTAGTGGAAGTGGTGAAACTGGCATTTCTTTTTTGCATTTCAGAGCACATATTACAGTAAATTATTGAGCACCAGCTGAGCTTTCTCTGCTTGTTTTCCACCTTTGTGTTGTTGTGTAGGTCACAAATATGTTTGCTGTGAGCAGCCGTTTTGGCACCCCTGAAGAGTTCAAGCATTTGGTGGACACTGCTCATGGTTGGTGCTTGGCTCTCTAAACCCTAAACCCTAACTCCAACAGACAGGCAACCCATTTGCCTTTGAAGACTATTGCTCTTCTGTTTCTGGCTTGAATGTTGAACATTGCTCTGCTACAGTAGTCTGGTGGTCACACAGACAGCAGCATATACCTAGTTTGTGTGTCTGATTGTGTACTTATGATGGCACCTCCATTAAGAGTTGTCCTGGACACATCTCAACAGTTGGGTGTAGCTTTCAGGGATGGGATTGATGGTGATGCTAGACATCGTTCAGTCGCATGCAGCCCCGAATGAGGGTAGTGGACTGGCATCTTTCGATGGTGCAAATGACTGCTACTTTTATACAGGTGACAAATTGGACAACTCTCTTGCTTTCTCACTCATGAGAGGAGGATGTATTGGGGTCATAACCTTTTGTAGATGGAGAACTGCCCATGAGGCAGTTTAGACTACTATGCTAGAAACTCTTTCAATGCTGAACAGATGCCTCTTGTGTGAGAACTGCTATGTGAACTCTGGGACCATACCATTTGACATATGGGTTTGATGATTCTTGTGAGATGGAAAATGAAGCTCTGAATGCTTAATTTACTATTTTATATTGTTGTTGTTGTCATCATCTTCCCATTAGGAAAGAGGGGACATCACAAACGATGGGGTACACGGATGTTCAAGTATGGTGAATATGAAGTGATTCGTTATCTGCTCTCAAATCTGAAGTGGTATGTATAAACCCACTCCCTGTCAAGTCTCCATGTCACTCTCAATCAAGCTGAGTGTCCTTGATCTTGTTGTGATGAATGAATTGCTGAGAGAGCAAATGTTTTGTTGTTCTTGTGTGAAATTCACAGGTGGGTGGAGGAATACCGTATCGATGGCTTCCACTTCCACTCAGTCGTGTCCATGCTTTACACTCACAATGGCTTCGCACCTTTGACCAACAGTCTTGATGAGTGAGTCTTGAGCTTGTGCACTCATCCTCACTCAACATCTTTCTACTGTGCGAATTTCCTCACTTTAGATGCTAGATTTGCTTCTTTGTTGCTTGATCAGTCATTTATCTAAAGGTCTTTGTGATTGTAGCAGAATTATAGCAAGCTCCAGTTTTTCCTACAGATAAGCTCTGGAATAGTTAAGCTTCAAATTCTGTTACGTGAGCCAGTGGTGGAACTGAGATGTTTCATCTGGCTTGTTCATTGCAGTTACTGCAATCAGTATGTGGATAAAGAAGCACTTGTCTACTTGTGTTTGGCAAATGATTTGCTCCATCAGCTGTCTCCAGACATGATCACCATTGCCGAAGATGTAAAAGCTAAACATGTTTCTGCAGGATAGATATGGTCCACTGCTGGGTTGCGTTTTCCATAGATTTGTTGGGATTGTGTACTGTGTGGAACAGTTGTTGTTGCTAAGTCACCTACAAGATTAAATAATGCAACCTCAAAGATTGATTCTGTTGATACCCATGCAGAGATTTGTGCAAAATTGAAGCTTTTAATTTTTTGTGGTTACATGTTACTGCTGTGAAAGAAAACTTTGTGAACATTTTGTCTTGTGAGGTGGGGGTTACATCTAGTGCCTGCCGCTGAAGTATGTGTTACCTTCTTTGTTGGTTCTGAAGGCTAGCCTCTATCCAGGGTTATGTGAACCCATCAACCAAGGTGGGCTCGGCTTTGACTATTACGTTAATCTGAAGCCATCACAGATGTGGCCCTGGCTCATTGACAATGTGCCATTGGAGGACTGGAGCATGACTGAGGCAAGCATTTTCTCATGACCCTTTTTCTGTCTTGTATTCCACAGCATGTCCTAGTGTCACTGCTGCTCAATGCCTCACAACAAGCTCAAGTGCACTACTGTTTCTGGACTGCTGCAGAAACTGAAAGAAAGTGAATGTTCAGGCGGTGATGTTTTGACAATGTAGAATTCTTATCACTCACGCAGGTCCATGACTTTGTGATGCAGATTACAGAGACTTTGATGAACATTGAAGATCCAGGCAAGGCGCTGGTCTATGCCGAGAATCACAATCAGGTAATTTGATACCTTAAAAAGCCATTAACTAGCATCCGGGTTCATGGCAGTGAATTTTGTGCTGTGTGGAGGAGCATCTGCAGTATGTTCTTCTTTATCTGGTAATATGAGAAGCACAATGAGGAGAAATTTAATCTGATAATGTAGGTGAGAGGGAGGGGTGGGAGTAATGGCCTGAGGAAAAGAAAAGGCACCCTTTGGAGCAGATGTATGACATTCTGGTTTTGTTTGTTTTTGTAGTCTGTCGTTGGAGGGAAGTCACTTGCAGAAGCTCTTTTGGGCAGCATCACAAATGATAAAAAAGCAGTGTCCACAAGAACACTATGGACTTTGCAAGGCATATCTCTCCACAAGGCATGTTTCCTTCAACTTCTCTCTTGTACCTGTCCACTTGTGCTAAACATGTGAAGAAAAAGGACTGAATGCAAGTACATACAATTTCTTTTTTCAGGTTGTTACGTCAGTGGAATTATCAGGCACTCCTTTCTGTATTTGCATTGGGCTTTTCATGATGTAGATCTCAGGGATGAAATCTGGATATTTTCACATACTGTTTGAAGTTTTTTGCATGCTTGGAGCAAAGAAGAAGAGCAAGTTGGGTGTTGTTCAAATTCTAGGGCTCGTGTCAGTGTTCTAAGTTCACGTCTTTTCCAGATTGGTATGGATAACTTTAATGGGTGTGTGGCTGGTGCTGTGCAGATGATAAGACTTATAACATTGAGTCTTGGGGGTAGTACTGCTTATTTGACTTTCATGGGAAATGAGTTTGGACATCCAGGGGTATGTACTTGATTCCCATTCCCAGCCTCCACAAATTGCTTACTTGTTTGTTTTGGCATAGGTCCTTGCCTTGCACAATAGTTCCATCTCTTCTTGTTGACACAACTCTTTGGGTTGCCAGAGGGTAGAATTTCCAAGGTCCAGCAATAACCACTCCTTCTCCCATGCAATTCGTCGCTGGGATCTTTTGGAGGACACTGGCCCTCATTCCCAACTTGCAACCTTTGATCAAGTATGGAGAGAACTACTGGCACCTTTATATGTGTGTGTGTGTATGTTCTACCAAAAGATTTACCATGTGAACATAGTTTTGGTGGCTACTATGGTTGGACACTTTCTGAGAAGTGATTTTTATCATGCATTTATATATAGTGATAAGTAAAGTCAGAAGATCATGTGCACAGAGGCTCATGGAGCTCGAGGAGACTCAAAGGGTGTTGACTCAGAGGCCTGCAAGGCTGTGCCATGTGGATAATTCCACCAAGGTAAAAATAATAAAAATACTGGCTGCAGCCTGATTTGTATCGGGTCAATCTAGATATATGGATGGCACATAAGGCCAGGGATATTCTGAGTGGATGATGGAGTCTTTCTGAAGGAATACAAAGTCTCAGAATGGCACTTTGTTTATGATGCAGGTTATTGTGTATACAAGAGGACCCTTACTGTTTGCCTTCAACTTTCATGTCAGCAAGTCTTATGACATCTACAAAGTGGGTGTCCAAATAGCTGGTGAATATGAGGTATCTATTATCCCTGTTTTCTGAGCCCCCAAGGTATGGACACCTACTTTCTTTTCAGTACTCAAAAGGTCATGGGTTCTTACAGTTGCTTACTCAGACTCCATTGGGATCCAGCTTTTGTTGAACACAGATCAGCTCAAATTTGGTGGCCTTGGTCGACTTGAAAAAACTACAATTCTGAGGACTTCTGAGAGTCTGTAAGAGCTACTTTCCTCTAAACTGTACACAGGGTTTAGGGTTTAGGGTAACCATGTAAAGAGTAATGTGATAGGTCGTGAGAATTGGGGAATATGTCCTTACAACTCTCAATAATGATGATGAACCAACAACAAGACACCTGATCAAACTGCAAAATAAATGATCTGTAAGCTTGAATTGCTTCCTCCGGTTTTGGAGAGAATACATCTTTTTCCATTGAGCATTCCTTTCTTGAGTTGATACTGGGTTGTGCAGAGTTGATGAGCTCCCACACACTTTGGCAATCCCTTTACCACAACAAACTGCCCAAGTAAGAGATCTGTTACATGCTCTTGGGTACCTGTTCTTTCCATACAGTAGTAAGAGACCTCTGACACTACAACAAGAGGTGCTCTTTTTGTCACATTTGTGAGTTTATTGTCTTTGTATGAAACAAATGTAATTGGAATAAAAATGAATGACTTATTTGTTGGCTGTACAGGTGTACCAGTTAGCACGGATATGGGATACAAAGAAGTCACGTGTTTCCAGAACTGTGAAAAAGAGTTTGTAACATTGTTCGAAGAGAGAAACATGACATACAAGAAACCCATCAAAATGTAAACACATCAAGGTGTATGAGATACTTGCCTCACCTCACTCCCAAATCTATACTCTTGTTGTCCAGGTTTTCTTCTTATCACAGAGGGATGAGATACCGATATATGGCTTGCTTTTGGAAACCTCATTGAATTGCAGATTTAAGCAGTTGATAGTGGAGAATTGGAGAGATTCTGGCAATTGAGCCTCAGCATGATGAGCATCCTGGGAAAGAAGTAACAGCAATAAATCACTGCAAACAATTATGTCTCTAGGTTCAGCTGCAGATACTCTTCGTTCCTGCCTTATGCCCCCATGCTTTTGACTTCATTCAAGGTGAGTGGTTTGAGTAGATCAATTGTCTTTCATTACGTGAGCTAGTTGCCATTTTTTCATGTAACTGTTCCCTCTTCTATTTTTGCCTTTTATCATGATTTTCAGACTCTTGTACTGTGTCAAATCTGTTTTCTCTCCCCAACCCAAAATCTTCACCCATCCCAAAATGTTGTTTTGGCCTGCCTATTCCACCCCACAAAACAGGTTTCTTTGTTGTCAATTAAGAAATGATCAGTTATGTTTTTGCAACCATTCTCCTGAGAGTTTCCTGAGACCTTTTTAACCTGAGAAATAAGAAGCAGAAGAAAATACCATGTAGCAGTAGTTCCAATCTGTCTCCAGGATTTGCAATTGTCCAAAATTAGCAGAGCTGGAAACCTCCTATCATTCACACAGATCTGCTGATTGCAAAAGCTTTGGTCAGATAATGACTTTTGTTTTGCACTTTTGTGTTCAAAGTGTACGTTTTTAAGTTCTTGAAAGGAGTAAAGTACTTGTACCTGTCACTAAATGATGTTCAACATAAAATTGTTCTCAAGAGGGTGAGTTGTGAGAAAAGTAAAAATTTCTCAAGAATTGTTCTCTAGGCTTAATGAAAATGGAAATGATGGGTGTCCACCAGGTATTCTCAGAATGTTTGTCGGATGTTGTATACTCAAAATGGAAATCCTGAAATGCTCTGGCTTAGCAAGTTTCCACATAGAGAAAAGGAATAATTTGTTTATTTCAAAAAAATGTTTTAAAATAAATAAATTTGAATTTATTAAATTTTCATGATCTACAGTGATATAGTCATATGAGGACTGAAAGTAATCAGATTGTATCCCACAATAATTATGTTGGTTTCCAACACCTCAGCTTTGTATTTTGATGAGATTTCTTTTCACTATTTATTTAATGAGGAAACTAACTGACCTGACAGTAAAGTATTTAAAATTGGGGTTGTCTGACCCATTTTTTTAAATGTAGAAATAGTGAAATTTCAAAAAAAGTTTTTTTCAAAGAAAAGAATTTTTCTGAAGGAAAATAGAGAATCTATGGTGAATGTTCTATCAATTGGAGTCCAGTAATTATATTCATATGAGAGGTGACTTGTCACTACAAGCTTAAACTTGAGGTAATTTTTTATTATTAAAATTTTCACTGGTATGTCAAATCTTCCATTTAGAACTAGCAATTATAATCAACCTCCGAATCCACACATGAAACTAGCTCAATCTTGTAAGGATTTCAAATCATTTGATTAAGAATCAATATTGGAGGGAATGTAATCAAATGATTTAAGTGTCAAAACCATTTTGGGGGCTTCCACTGCCCACTTTTATGGATAGCATTTTGAAAGCTAGACTTTTTTTTAAGAGATTAAATCTTTAAAGTCAAACAGACTCAATTTGTGATTTGCACAATTAGATCCAAATAATTGTCAAATTGAAGAAATGTGGCAAATATGTTCAAATAAAGCTTCATAGATCATAGGCCCTGTTTATCAAAGTTATGTAATAGTTTGTATATTTCCCATGTATCATTCAATGTTTTCATGGTGATATTATTCTATTGTTCCCAAAATGTAACAATCACTATAAAGTTACAACTCAAGTAAAATATCCATTTTTAATCGAATCAAATAATGCCAACTTGAACCCTTACTTGATGTGTTAACAAGCAACTACTTTTCAAATTTGAGTGCATATTCACAATATTAGTACATCCAATCACATTGAAGAGCCATCACCAAGCAAGGTTCCTTATGTTGTTGGAGTTCAGCAACTAAAACTTCCATCACTACAAGTGTAGAGTTAAGCCCCAAGGTAGGGCATTCTCAAAATAGAGGGCCTAGGATGCCAATTCCAGCCTGGCAATTTTTCACAATATCTCTCACCTGTGGTCTTTACCCATTGTACATTTAGCATGAGTCAGAAGGTTATCATGAACATTCGTAGTCCAAGACATAGGAAGGAGAGTGTCCTTACACTTACTCCTTAAGGGTGTGAGGGACCTTACACATACAAGTAGGTGTAAGATCCATCACACCCTTAAGGACTGGGCATAACATTCCTTCTTCTGAGTGTGCTTGAATGGAAGCAAGTTTGATTCAAACTCATAACCAAGGCACAACAATCCTACTTCCCTTTTCTAGGAGGGATATAAGGTGCCCTCCAAACACACTAGGAAACTTGTCTAAGTGCTTTACACAAAATATGACACATTCAAATATAATTTATAAAATGAATTTGATGGCATCCCTAACACAAGGATGCATTTACATTGAAATAAAAAGAAAAAGAGGGTTGTGCAAGGACATTCCAATCTCAAAATGGATAAGGAACAAACTATACTAAAAAGCAAAATTGCCCTAGTTCAAAGTTGGACAAGATGGACTCCAAACCCTAAATCCATGAACCCAATTTCATTTGTCCATGCCTATCTCACCTTCTTTTTTGCTATTTGAAGTCAGTACTTTCTTTGACCACACCTTTACTAGCATGTACTTAAATGGACCCCAAACTCTATGCAGTTATAACATTATGAGTGTCAATTACGAAATACCAGACCATCACCTTCCTAATGAATAGCATTCACAAGCCCACTGCCATGACTGCCCAATGACTTCATCAGCTCCGGACAATGGGTGTAAATAAGCGCATAAAAAATCGAACCAAATGTTCAATAAGAGACTTCTGGACTGTGTCAATGAGAGGATACAACTAGATGTAAAACAAATCAAGTGACCCAGACCATCATCGCTTGTAACTTTAAAGCACCAAGAATAATACACCCTCCCACCTGGCACTGAGTGCAGCTTTGCAAACATCTTTAAAAAGATGGCCATATTTGTCAATAAATCAACTCAGAAGTTGAGTTTTCTCGAAAGTTTCACATATATGAAAAGCAGGTCTTATCACATTTCGATATTGAGTAAATGATCCCATACTGACCTTATCCACCCACTCACATATTTAGACCAATTTAGAAGCTGGCTATTAAAGAGGTGGTAATGAGGACAAGGAATATATGTGTGACTCTAAATACGTAGTCCACACATCTTCAACATCCTTTCATATCTTTGAGTAGAACTTTCCAAAGGAACACAACCAAAAGATAAACCAGGGGGCCACTAGAAAAGTTTACCTCTCTTCATCTCTTAAAGCACTTGAGGAATGTAGATGTCACAAATGAAGTAATGAACTGCAAACCTGCTGAGCCACCTGGAAAATATGATATCACATAATACAGTAATGCAAGGACCTGTATGCACACCAGGCAACAGTTAGAGCCTCTTCCCCAATCATTCAAGATTTGTTTGGTGCAATTTCAGTGTGTTATGTAGCATGTCACAAATCATCACATCCTAAGTGCTCCAGTTATAGCCCCCATAGATGCTTGACATTTCATCTGTGGTTGGTACCACAGATGAAATCCTACATTAGAAACGCCCTGTTTTCAAGTCAAACCATGTGAGAAAAGCCACACCTGAATCACAGAGAAAAACACTGACAGAAGGTAGCTGTGGAGAACCATGGAGACATAGATTGTGCCTCCCATGCTCCCCAAGAAGCCAACTGTGAACGGCAATCTCTGCACCCCAAAGTGAGCATTGTGCATTCAATACAGAATGATAATAATTTTGAGAATCGACAACCCAAACTGAATCTTTTAAGGATGAGAAAATGCAGAGGAAAGATCACAACTGAAAAAACAGAACAGTAGTCATTGTCTCGAATAAGAAAGCCAAAAGTCACTGAAAAGGAGCTGGTTGACAGTTTGGGAAAGCTTCCCAACCAAAACACAATGGTAATTGCTGTATCAGATAAGAAGGCGAAATGGTCTCTCCTCACCTCTTTGGAGATCATATGAAGAAGCTGAGCCTTTGGTCCTTTGAGTGCAAAGAAGGAACCCACAATAAAAATGCAGCCAAGAGTGAAACAAATGGCAAACTTCTGTGGCATCAACGCCATGACTGGAAGGAACATGGTAAAAGCAAGAAATATGAAAAACACGCCAGCTCCAATCATGACCGAGAAATAAGCAATTGATTGTCTTGAGGGCACAAAGCTTGCAGCTGATTGTATGTTTCCCGGAAGCTTTTGCACACCCATCGTGACTCTGCCCACATACTCCACACACCCCTGCTACCTCTTTCAGTCCTCTTCTTTTTAGTATATAAGCTCAAAGACTAAAAAGAGCATCTAAAGAAAGGAAGCAACACATCTACGCGATGAAGAAGAGCTTCCTCATGATTACAATAGAGAGATACCACACCCAAAAACCAAGTTATATTGGTTCCAGAAATCCACAATCTGAACTCTACAATACAATAGCTGTAACACAAATCTGGAGCAAATAGGAAGCTCTGCAGAATCTGGTAAAAAGCTGATTTGATTCCTCCAATCCACAGGAGGATGGATCTATGTGTGAGGAGCTTTAGAAACACAGCATGTAGCATTGACTCCTTTTCATCAATCATGTTCTTGTTGCAATTCCTTGCCTACCAGAAGAAAAGCATATACAGTATTAGCAGCATTGTAGAAACATCAGATCTTGGTGAGAGGATCTTAGAAGCTACAAGATCGAGAGCTGTGAGTACACAATGGAATCATCACAAGTGCAGAAAAAATGCAACATGGGTAGATAGATCTATGGGAACTTCAGGCTTTTGTGCTTTTTGTATACACAAGGGAATGCTTTGAGAGAAGTCAGTGCATCTGTTGCTGTCACGTGTTTTTTTGTTGAAACGAAGGTTTTTGTGGGCGATTAGGTTTGATGGCAGAAATCACAGTCTGCAGGCCACTCAAGATGTTGAGGCAATGGGTTGTTGCAATGACAAAAGGAGAATCATACCCAAAAGGAAGGAAGGAACAAACTGCTCAGCAAAAGGAAGGAACTACCTACACAGCAAGAAAGGCAGTCCATGGAGCGGATGAGGAGGGATGAGGGAGGGATCGGAAGCAGGAAGTTCTCACGAGTTGAATGCGCCGAGGATGCTACTGCTGGCAGATTGCAGACCTGCCTCCAAATCAAGTCCTCCACCTGTTGTTAATGCTGCAGCATTGTCTTCAGAGTCTCGGCTTGCAGCGTAGGAATTCCAAGCAGCGAGAACAGAGCCTCCGCCTCCTGCTGCTGCTTTGTCCTCGTCTTTCACACTAGGTCCTGCAAACCATCCCTGTCGCATCATCCCCTCCATCGCCTATCTCTCTGTTCTCTCTCTCTGGTATTCTCCTTCCTCTTCCCCCAAATGAATGAATGCCCGCCCTTCCTTCCCTAGTGTTCTCTCTTCTCTGCCTCTCTCCCCCCGTCTTCTTCTTCGAACGTCCGCTGTCAGTAGTTTGTCGCTGTCCCTTTGTTCTTGCAAGAATGGTAGATGATCAGGGAAGCAGGAGCATGAGAGAGAGAGAGAGGCGCGCGCGCGCACACGCACACACACAACGGCAAATGCGCAGGGGAGAAACAACCGCCGGAGCATGAGAAGAGAATTAGGGTTTGGGAGGACACGGAGAAGGATCCGTAGAAAGGGACGAAGAAGCGTGGGAGAGAACAGGAACATCATCAAGAGCAAGTCGTCTTTGTTGTTGCGATGGGAGTCAAGCAGGTAGTGGCACTGTTCGTGTGCACATCGCTTCTCATGTGGGCGTTACCGCTGTGGCTGCTATACGCCTTCAACAACAAACTTGTACCGGGAAGCCAGGAGCTCTCCTCCAGCTCCTTGACTCTCTGGAGCGGATTGCTGGCCGTTCTGTCTGTGAACCTCGTCATCGTAGGGTACATCCTTCTCGCACTCAGAGAGAAACCTAGCGTTTATTCCCCTGATCCTGCTTTCCTCTCCAGAGCCAAGGCTAGCATCAGCGACAACAAGCAAGACACATCGAGAGGAGCTTCTTCTTCTCCACAAACATCAGAAAGCAGCAGTGGCAAAAAATCTGACTAGGTGATTAATGCTCAAAGCTATGGCTTCTGAATTGCATGTGAAATGTGTCTTGATGCTTTTGGTGCATGGTTGACTGCTGTTGTTTCTCTCTGCGTCTTTCTCTCAGAGAGAAAGATTTGCAATCCCTCGGTGATGCTGCAAACCATAAAACCATGATATGTTGTTATGCTTTGATAGAGGAGAAGAAGAAGAAGAAGAAGGCAAGCACCAGGAGAGCGATCATTCATTAGGTAGTCTTTGTCTTCCTGTCTCTGATACCACACTAGACTCTAAGAGAGAGGAAGGAAGGGAGCTAAGAGGATGAGAGTGAGCAATTAGGGCTGAGATCCACAAATGGGTAACTGGGAAATTCTATAGGTTTACAGGAACTGTCCCCCCCCACCCCGAGGGGGGCTTAAAACTCCAGCTTTCTGAAGGTGTCTCTCAGCTTGCGCAGCTTCGCAAAGCATGCAACTGGAGCTGATCAACAAGAAGAAGAGGCTTTCTGATGTAATTCTCCAAAGTCAGTCTCTGTCATCTATCACAAATGAATGGATAGCTGCACAACATATCATGGAAGCTGCAACATATTGGGAGATGATATGGCTTGGATCAAACAACTGTGCAGGTTGTCTGCTGGGTGAGCTCCACATTATGCAGTGGGGAAACTGTGAGGTTTCTATCAGTGTAAGGAAGGGGGTTTGCTAACTTCAAATCCTGCCTGATAATTTACATGGGTGTTTATGTATGTTATTCATGTGTATCCACATAGTTTGGCTTGCAACATCTTTGTGATGTGCTTGATCTGTTTCGGTGCCACAGCTTGTGTTTGGCACCCACACCTTCATTCAACAAATGTGCTTAGAAACCAGGGTTACTTTCGAACTGTTGCATTTTCACTGAAATTTTAGGCATGCTCAGAAAACCACCTCCTGTCCTTTTCTCAACTGCAACAACATTACAAAGACTGGCTTTCAGCAGTGAGGTCCAGCTAGTTTGTTTTCCTTGTGATAAAGCATCAATACTGACAGGCTTACTTGTACTTACTGACCAACTTTGTCTGTATTGTATTCATAAATTTCCAGGCCATACTTGATCGCTCCAGAAAGTTTGCCAAATGAATTTTGTACACTGGGAGTGAGCTGTGATGCACTTGCTTGCTATTTCTCATTCAATTATGCCTTGCACAGTGAATCGCTCTTTTCTTTCTCTGTGTTGCAATTTCATCAATATTGTGTCAGGCTCTGCTATCCCTGGTTTGATATGCCTTGCAGAGTGAAGCACTCTTGTCATTGTGTCTCTGTCAGTTCTGTAAACACTGCAAAACCAAGCTGCAATGCCTCTCAACTGTAGCAAGTCTTTAAGAGTAGTAGAAACCAGTGATAACAGTGCATTGTTGACTAATGGTGAACCTGCCAGAGCACACATACATGTCCAGAGATGGTGATCACCACTGCTACCTGCAAGAGCACATTGTGCCAGTGAGTTCATATTTATATCAAGATCAATTGTATGGAGCTGGAATGCGGCTGCTGGTCATGAAGCCACAACCTCTTCTTGTAAATGATTTGCTAGGTCTGGTAAAACCCTTCTCCAGGTGCTTTATTCACCATTGCAAACAAAGCACAAAACCCTCTCCTCTCTGGGGACTTCAACAGCATGAGCATCATGGTATGAATCAGAGGCTGCAATCATCACAGCCAATTGTGACATACATCTCTTGACTAAAAAATAAAGCTCTTCTTACACATGCACTCAGGCTGCTTGGATTCATCTCACACAAACTGATGCTGTGCACTGGATGCAAACTGGAAGAAAAGCACAATATATTCTGTAAGAGATTGTGCTTGAGCATTCTTCTCCCTACAGAAAGAGAGGTGGCATCCCTATCCTCACCTTCCACACCATGGAGATATCCGATTTGTCTCCTACTCAAAGGGTAGAAGAAGTTGACAGAGAAATGCACCTCAAAGCAAGGGCTTTTTTCCTGAACTGAGCAGCATCTCTTCCCGATTCTCTGATATGCACATCTCCGAGCGATGGAGCATCTCCTCCTTTCTGATGGAGCAAGCAGGGATGTCCAGCAGGGTTGCGATGGCTCGGCAATAGCAGCAACAGGCTGAAAGCGGCGAAGAAACATCATCCTCTTCCTGTTCAAAACCAATAGAAAAGAGAAACTGCAGAGATAAGGAGCTTCTTCTGTCTCCTTCGGAGCAAGGGTTTGTGTTTGCAATCACAGACAGCGATCTACTCTTCGACAGTTTGTATAGTTCCAACTGCATCTGAAAAACGTTTCCAGAATCCGTCAACTTCTGTGAGGAACAGACAAAGTTCCTGTTGCATGTCCTGCGCTAGAGCGGTCCAAGCGCCCATATGGCATGTATGTGGCGATGCCGGACACAGAAGAAGAAGAAGTGGAGGAGGAGAAAGTCGTCGCGGGACGTCTCGTTTTACGAATGCGAGACTCGGATCTTTCTCCTCCTTCATCTCGCAGGATTCTCGAATAGGGGGAGCAATCGCAAGGCGGCCTCGCAGAGAGAGAGAGAGAGAGTTTCATCAGCAGCTGCTGCAGAAGCAGCAGCAAGCTTTGATGGTGGCATATTTCTTTGTCTTGAGTAGAGAGATGGAATGGAAGGTGTTCTGGTTTAGATCTTCATGTAACGGCTGCTGCCAAAAGACTGGCAAGAAACTGAAATAGGAAGGGGAGATTGTGCACGAGAAGAGAAGAGAAAGAGTCTTGGCATGCCTGAGAGATGGTGAGGAAACTATCCGTGCAAGGCAACATCGAATCTGTGGAGCCAGAGGTATGTACTTGCTACTACAACATGTGTCTTCTGTGGAATCATCATGTTGCAAATGTCGAAGAGGGGATTTAGTACAGGAATGTGAGATCAGTTCCTAAGAGAAGTTCTTCTTCCCCCTGATTGTTGCATCTTTGTTTTCTCTCTTTTTGCTTGTTTTCTGTGTGATGTTTTGACTGGTTTCATGCCTTTTTCCAGGCAGTCTTTTCTTCTTTGTTTGGTGATGATCAGTTCATGCGGTGCTACCATAAGGTGGTGAATGAAGATCCGGATGCAGCAATCTCTAGCTGGACTGCTGATGGGAAGAGGACAGTTTGCTTCAGAGCCCCTTTGAATGCACCAGGTCTGGTGAGGAGGTTCATTGGTAAGCAAGCTCTGATTTTTCTTTTATAATTTTTTTCACAAGAATGTCTATCTCTAGGGTTTCCTGATTCAAGAGATATAGCGGTGCAGAATGTGGGAGCTTCTTCAACAAAAAGGGATTTTTTTAAGGGTTAAACTTATCGACATTCTTCTCACAGGTACTGATGTTCTGAGGGTATCAGAGATTCAACAATATGAGAGACATGGAAATTGTTTCACAATCACATCAGAACCCGTTGTGGAGGGAGCTGCAGGGGAGTTATTCAGCACAAATGGGAACATTGTGCTTGAACCCTCCAAGCCTGGAACCGGATGTTTAGTCACAATGAATATCATTCTGCACTGCAAAACCACTGTCTGGGGTATTCAAGGTATTATTTCTTCTCTACAAAATGCTTGCCCTATCTACTACATTTGATTACTTGTCTCAGCTATGTCATGTCAACAATCATTGTGTGTGCAGCTGGACTCCTAGTTGTTTGGACCGGAGTTGGTTGTAATTATTATGCTGGTGCCCATGTGATTAGGTATGGTTGAAGCTTTCATGGAAATGAAAGCAATCAAATCATTTGATCAATGGATGGAAGTTGCAAGCCATTTTTGCAGAGAACAGCCAGCACTGGCAGGCACATCTCTGATGCCTAGCAGAATGGTCGAGGAGGCATTTAGCTCCGATGACAGTTTTTATGACCTGGAAGAAGCTGCAGAAGTCGATAGCAACAGTACATCTATTATTGAGACTGAGATTGCTGGCCCTGTAGAATTAGTGGAGGTGCTTGAAATGGGAGTCACAGGCAGAGCTGATTGTGACACCTGGCTCCCTCAAGCTGTAGTGCAACATCTAAGTGACCTTAGGAGTTCAAATGAAGCATCAAGAGCACACATGGAGAGATTAGATGCAGACCTGCAGAAGTTGCAGACAAACTTTGGGATTCTGAGTTCTCAACTGCAGGAGGTGCAACTGCAGCAACAGTACCTGCAGCAGCAAGCTGTGTGGGGTCTTGTGGGCCTGGCTGTGACTACTGCCCTCCTTTTTGGAATTGGACATGCTTACATGAGATCACAAAGGTGAAGTACTAACCATATCCATTGAGACATGCAGACTGTTAATAGATACTATTTGCTGACTTACTTAAATAGACTTAGAAAGTCATAGCATGCTGAGATCACTTCCCACCAATGTGCAGATCATCACACTCCAGAATCACAGAAACATCTAAATGTCCAACTCCTTCACCACTATGTGTCATGGACATGATCTAGACACTTGGTAATCATGCAGTGGGGATTGATCCAGTAGCCAGCCATTCAGATGTCCGAGGTCCAGTTTTCTCCCATTCCATCAGGGAATCCATTTTCTATCTCTCACTTATACAGTGCTGTAGATGACCTTGGCATGTTCATTGAATCTGGATCTTTGGACATGCACTGCAGTGCCCCAATCTGGGCTCTCTGCTAAAATTTTGCCTGAAATATGTATGACATGCTAAACTCTCAATGCTGCAGATTGTGCGGAGAGTGAATAAAGCGGTTGTCCAGAGATAGTCCGTGGTCATTTTTGCCTTTTTTTAGTTTGTGATCTCCAGTGTGTTCTCAAACCATCAATAACTGCTGGGCTAGATATATCCATCCTCAGGTTGTAATGGGCTATAGCCAGACAATGGCTGCCTCATCAATGTATTCTGACTTTGCTGAGCTTGATATCCTCAAGGTTGGTAATTGGTGATAGCCAGACACCAATTTCTTCATCAATGTGTTCTGATTTGAAGGCTGCAAACATCCACAGAGGATCAGAGATGCTACAAGTCACAGGGACGAACAGACAACTGTCATCAGATGCAGGTATTTTGAGTTTGCTTTCTGATGCTAAAGTGCTCGCATTTATTTCTGCACTTTGTCAAAAATCTTGTATGGAGGTGGGATTGATCTGCTCTCTCTTGCTTCTGCACTTGTAGAAAATCTTGTATGGATATTGGGTGGGATTGATTTGCACATTTGTTGCTGTTTCAGCAGCCTCTGAAGAGCTTGGTAAGAAATTTCAAATGGATTCAACTCATTCCATAATATATTAGAATTTCTGCCATCCTCTCTTTGGCTTAACATAGGAGAAGAGAAGGACCCTTCCATGACATGAAGCATCCTTATGATGGGATAGTGCTTAAAACATCACTGCCCACACGCTGAAAAATGTTTTGAATGGGGATCATTCACATTCAAAAGATATACCTAATATCCTCATCCTCCCCACCCATGAAAAAGAAAAAATTAATCATTGTAAAATGTGAGAGGTAAATGTCATCATTTGAGCCAATCGTTATAATTAGCCCATCAAACAACAATAAATATTCCTTTATTGCTGTCATGTGAGGAAATTGTGGACTCAAAGATAACATTTTCTTGTAGACATGGTTTTTCAACCCCATCTTGTCTCAGTTACCCCAACATTAAAACCAATGTTTGATGGATATTAGGTTTGAACCCTGGTATACAGATTGGTATTGCTCATAGTATCAAAGAACAAACCTGCCTTGTAAAGACATGAGATAATACTAGCCTGGTATCATTACTTGTATTTTAGCGGAAATGTCAATCTCATACCTAAGCTAATATCAATTTGAGTTTTGTGTACTTGTGCACTATATTAGGAGTTCAATATTTGTTACATGTTTACATCTTAGTTACTATAGATAAATTGAGTTAAGTTAGTTTGAAACCAGTTTCAGTGTGAGCACTTACATTAGACATAAACCCAAGTTATGTGATTATCTTAAAATAACACAAATTATATCACAAAAGTGATTCATTGTTGTCCTTAGGGTTTATGTGAGCTTGCCTAAAACCTGGGTAAGCTCTAAAGGGGACATGTGCAAGATTAGTAAGAGCTTTTCAAGATAGTTGGGGACCAAGGGTCTAATTTGGAATTCCCTTTATCTTTCTTTTTTTTCTTTTTTTTTCAGTCCACTAGCAAGTTTGGCACCAATCTGAACTTGTCATGTGTCTTTTTATATTTTTTTTTGGAATTTCGAGTTTTTTTAAAGGAAAATTTTCAACTTTTCATCCATAGTCTCCATTTAGTTTTTTTTTTTGGTCATCTCACTTTTTTCATTCATTTTTATAATTGAACAGGGGTTAATGGGCATATGGGTAGGTTATTTATTTAGAGGACGCCCCACTTATGATTGGAAATTGACATTTTGATCTCTAAGATCAAATGAATTTTGAACAGCGAACACCCAGTGACCAAAGAGTATAAAAAAAAAATCAAATCTTATTTTGAAACAAATTTAAGGTTTTTTCAAAGATTCTTATTTTTCACATACAAAGTTCGATTAAGACATGGTTTGTGCTAGTGAATTTTTTCAGATTTTTCATATTCAAAAATAAATTCATCTCCAAGTTTGGTCATCACACCACCACACAACTATTATAAGACATAAAAAACATTTATGAAATCACCAAGAGATTCGTGAATATTTTAAAATAGTTAACACCATGGAACTATATGATATTTTACCCATGAGTTTAAAACCATGGAGCTAGATGATTTTACCTATGAGTTTAACACCATTAAACTATATGATTTTACCTATGAGTTTAACAATTAATATGATAGGCTAGGGTTTGATTCTAGATTCATGCAACTTTGAGAATTTTAATTTTTGTAAACTTCAACAAAATAAAAAGATTTTAAAAATTATGCCAAAGTTGCCCATGTAGTGCAATAATCTATCTAGATAGAAGGTAGTTTGTTTGTGACATTGAGATTTCACATATCATGGTGGGGATGCGCCCAGTTGGTTTCATAATGTTTCAACCTATGGTGGAGAAGTTATTGAATATTGAACAATTGTTTTGACTGAAAATTCATTTAAATCAAAACCAAAGGCCATCAGCAATGAGCATTTATGGAAGGTGATTTATATACAGGGTTTTTCTCTTTAAGAAGGTCTAGGAGAGATTGAATTTGAAGTAATTTATGTGAATGGAAATTCAATTAAATTACAAAAAATTAGTTTAGGAAGCTAAAAACAAACTTACAATTCACACTTGAGCCAAACCTTTTGAGCGATTTAAAATTTTGATTTATTTTTGTTTTTTGCCATATCCAAAGGAATATTTCATGATATCCACAAATCAACCTTTTTTCTTTTCTTCCTTTTGGGTTGCGCTTTAAGGTCTGCTTCTTCTTCTTACCACTGCATGCGCGCCGCGCGCTTTCCCTGCGATCTCTCCCTTCTCATCTCTCCTCGGAGTTTAGCTGTTCTGTTTCTCGTCTGTTTTGGGGTTTTTTGTGGTCTGAATCTTTCTCCTTGTGTTGTATTGTGTTGTGTTGTATTTTTTTGTGGGGGTGGGGGGGGTGGGTTTGGGTTTAAGTTTCTTTCTTCTATTCTTTCCAGGATGACGCAGGGAGAGGAAGAATGGACAGCGGTGCGGGTGCGGGAAACGTTTTGCTCCTTCTTTGATTCCAAGGATCATACCGTGGTGCCCTCTAGCCCTGTTGTTCCACACGATGATCCTACTTTACTCTTTGCAAATGCTGGTAACGTACTGTTTTCCACCTTCCTCTTCTTCTTGCATTCCCCCGGTTTTTGCTTGCCACTTTTCTAGTCTTGTCTTCTTTGTATTGATTTTTCATTAACGTTGGATCTATTTTTTTGGGTATGATTTCTTGTGTTTGCTATTGTTTGTGTGGTGTAGTAATATTCATACATTCGACAAGAATTGAGCAATAGGATGCCCAGGATCGATGTTTGACGTTTTTCTAATATAAGATTTGGGTGAAAATAAGAGCATTTATGGAACCCGGATGTGTGTGAGGATGTTGAGTTTCTTGTATGGTTTTTAGTCTGTCAAGCAAGAAAGTTTTCAGTGATTTCTCCAGGTTTAGGGTTTAGGGTTTTAGTGCATTTAGTGTTGATGGTCCCTGAACAGGTGTGAGACTGGCACTTTCGTTCATACCGCTGTGTGTTTTTCGTGTTTTGTTTTGTATCTCCCCTTGGCTGGTTCTTTCTGTGGCTTCCTGAAGAAGTGTTAA
>Ga0116231_10000184_pt1 | contig 88761 bp, 76 predicted proteins | sample S1TSphgellanicum_2_FD_89695 | JGI IMG/M metagenome (GOLD analysis project Ga0116231, IMG submission 89695) | Host-associated microbial communities from peat moss isolated from Minnesota, USA - S1T2_Fd - Sphagnum magellanicum MG | ecosystem: Host-associated > Plants > Peat moss > Unclassified...
ATTTAATGATTCTGTAATTTTGTTATTTTTTATGAAATACCCTAACCCAATGATTCTTTTGATTCTGAAAATTTTCAAATACCCAGAACCAATGAGTCCGGCTGGATGGATGACGGGACGGATTCAGGGGAAGCCGACCAAACGCACGGCTTTAAAGGAAGCTTCATTTGGTCGGGACCATCGTTCGTTTACTATATAGGATAATTTTGGGGTTGTAAGTTGTAACCTTGGTAGTAATATAAATATTAGTTCACCCATGGTAAAATTATGGGCTAGAATGAACCACCACCCACCCTTGCACCATCCATTGGATGCCCGTTATAACTAATGTTGTGCGGGTATAACTTTTACCCAAATATACCTACTAGGTATGGATAGGGTATATTGTATATCTTAACTTAGGTTTTGAAAGTAAATTTATCTTCACAAGGTGCATATCTTAGGATATGTAAAATCTGAAAAATGTATAACCTATTTAGAACTTTTGATATATATTTTAAATACCTTTACCCAAAAGCAAATTTATTTTAGCATCTAGGTGAAAAACATTTGGGTGAAAAAAATTAAAATTTTAAACCCTAACTACGCCACCATATGGACTACTACTCTTATGTGTTATTGATTGTATCACTATTGTTTCACAATGGCATTTTTTCCCCAATTTTCGCTATTAATGTTGTTTTGAAACTTACATAGATTAACAAATGACTTCACTTGACAATGCATTTGTCCATGGCAAGAGGCCAAAAAAATCTTCCATCATTGTCCAAGACCAAGAAAAAGGCTAGAAAAACATTTAAATAATCATCTCATGCTAAAGGTTAAACTTATGTATTTGGAGCTATTAGGTTTCAACAACACCAAACAATCACCTTTTATTGTTGAAAGGTTTATTGTGTTCTTTTAATGTGTTTTTTTTTAAATTAAATAATTTGTTTATTGAATTTATTATGTTGTTGGGGCTATTTTTTGTGCATTGTGTTTACTAGAACCCAAAAAAGGAGAACTATGTAATGGATTTAAAAAGTTTCATCCGCCTCAAAAAAAAGTTTGTGCAAGAAAAGAACAAGCTTTTTTGTTTTTGTTTTTTTGACCTTTTGTGGACACATTGCTCCTATTGACCAATGGAGTAAATTTTTGGCCTCTTTGTGAACCCACAATTTTTTTCACAATTTTTATCAAATCAACTACATGTTTTTCTTTCCTTTGTGGGGCCCACATTACTTTTGTCCTTTTGTTTCACATCTAATTTCTTCCATCTAAAGCCAATGGGGGAAAAAAATCTTTTTATTTATTTATTAATGATTTTATGTAGCATGAAAAGAAGAATATATATTTTTGTGTTTTGTTTATTACCTACATGGGCTTCTATGTGATACTACATTATTTGAAAGGATTTTTTTTGGATGTCCCTACAAGTTATAAACAAAAACTATAGTAGGAATGAAATCCCATACAAAGGAGGTAACATAACATCAATCTTATCATAGTTCATATGTTAATTGAATCATATTTTTATTGATGTCCATCTTGTTGTTTTCTATGACTTTTTTTGGCCTTTTTGTGGACCCATAGTTCTTTCCACCATTTTTGTCAAATCAACTACATGTCATCTAACATTTGGATTTTATATGCATATTTTTTTTCCCCTTGTGACACACATGACTTTTGTCCCTTTGTTCTACATTGTTTTTATTCCATCTAGTGCCAATGAGGGAAAACCTCTCATCATTTATTTATTTTTTGAATAATTCTATGTAACATGGAAACAAAAATGTACTTATGTGTCATGTTTATTGGCCACATGGCCTTTTAATATGTGATCAAACCACATTATTTGAAAGGAATTTTTTTTGTTATCCAACTTGCAAGTTAGAAACATAATCTATGGTAGGAGTTTTTTTTAGGTCCTTTATAATGATGATATCCCATATAATGGAAGTAACATAACATAAATCTTATTAAAATTTTGATGTCAATTAAATCATATTTGTATTGATGTACATTTTGATGTTCTTTGTTGGTTGTTATCTTGTCGTGGCTTAAACAATATACATATACAAGCCATGCTCTTCTATGCAATAACAATTAACTTCACATTATTTAATAGGTGGACGGAAAAGATAAGTGTAATTTTTATACTTTTATGATAAGTTTTATGCATGGGATGTGCAAAATGCATGATTATTATAACAATTCATTGTTTATTGTACCAAGTGGAAACAATAATAGGTTAAATCATCAGTAATATGTCAAGACAAGATCTTAAAAAGTTGTTGGGATTGAAATCCAAATGGTGTTTCTTGAATTGAGTTCCTTAGGAATTATATGTATCCATATAAGGATTGAAGGTGACTAGTTGAGCATTTTGAAAATATGTATGCAAGAAGGGAAGGGTGCATTGTGTTGTTGAAATTTCAAAGTGGAAGATGTGGAGTCAACATATTATGAACATGGTGATTATATCTTGAATATAAAAAGTATATTTTATTCATAAAGGCCTCATAGTATTCTCATTTTGTGTGTACGTTTAGAATTAGACAATTAAGTTCATTCTTTTAATTGATCTTTACATTTTGACATAAGGATTTATGCATTACATCCCATTGAATTTGGGCCTTTGAAATCTATTTTAGCATGGACAATTTCTTTTAGTTTTAATTAACTAAATTAAAAGATGCATACCCATTTTTTTATCCCAACCATGAATATATAATAAAAGATATCCATACCCTACCCATCTGCCAAAAATCATAATGAAAAAAAATGTTAATATATCCTTACCCTCCCAATAAATAAATAAAAATTTAAAAATATATCCTTATCCTTGGATATATCAAAAACAATATATTTGCACAACAATGGTTGTAACTCAATTTTGGATGAACCTCACAGCTTAAGTTAACATCTGGTTTCACCTTGGTTACTGGTCCTGTAAAAAGTAGGTCCTACATCTTGAGAATTACCTCACAAAATAGGTAACTACTAGGTAAGTAGATGCCAGGTTGATACATAGGTAAGAGCTGTTTTTACTACCTACCTACTAACAACCTACTTGCAAGAGTCTTGAGTGAGTACCTAAGAAAACAAAAAAAAAACCCAGTTGACCTAACCACCATGGTTAATTAGATAATGAACTAGAAGCCAATGGAAAACCAATTTTCCTACCCATTGATACCAACCCACTTTTTGGGCTGGAGCAGTGCTCAGAATGTGACCTGGTACAAAAAAACTTTGGATGAAGAAAAGTCAAAACATGCTAGTTTGGCTCAGCGAAATGGTTTTGGCCCAGCATTTGTTTTGCACAGTTTGCTTGCTGAGAAGACTGGTAAAGGGTATCGGAAAGCCTGACACTTGTCATAATGATTGGTCCAGGTGGTTTGCTATTAGTAGTCTCTATATCTGAGTGTTTTTTCTGGTCTTCTTCTTCTGCATTTGGTTGCAGACTTTTTATTTTTGTGTCTTAGGGTTAGGGTTTCAGTGTACTGCAATTTGACGCATGGTGGGTGGAAGGAGGTGTTTTCAAGGAAGAACGTGATTGAGTGAGTGAGTGAGTGAGTGGGTGAGTTCAATCCTTGTTTAAGTATTTCGGATGTTTCGGATTCGACGATGGCAGAAGAGTTTCTTTTGTTTGTGTGCATGTGATGATCGATCAGCAGAATAGAGTACATTTAGGGTTTTCAGTTTGTGAAGAGAACTATACTAGACTTGAGTGAAGAAATGGGACAGGAATGCCGGTCTGCGGGCGGAAGAATGTTTGGGAGAAATAATTCTGCGAGTAATCAGTCAATCCGTAGAGAATGGAAATCGAAGAGTTGGTCGTTCCTTCTGGTTTCAAGCCGCCAGTGAGTAGTTAGTAGTTAGTTTTAGCGTGGCAGAGATCTTGGTGGAAGGGGAAGGAGATCATAGAGGAATCGAAGAACAGGAGGGGAAGGAGATTGATTCATGTCCATGATACCATGAAGCCTAGGCCCAATATTTCGCCATTTCCTTTCTTCTTCTACTACTACTGGCTCTCGATTCTGGTTTGCTGTGCATTGGCGGCGTCTGCCTACCGAGGTTCCGACGGTGAACGTTGCGACGAACGCTATGCTTCTATTCGAGGTGCTTGCAAATTCTTGTCGAACGTTCCTTCTTTCCTCAAGCATGGGTTGCCTGTTTAGGGTTTCAGGTTTAGGGTTTAGGGTTTAGGGATTGCAACCAAACTTCCTGCACAACAACTGCTTTCAATTTCTAATATCAGAGCAATTGTCACAGTCCTTTAGTTACTGTTCTGCCTAGTTATGCTGCAAATTGGTCTAGTTTTGCTCCTTGCTAAAGGGCTGAGAAGTGATTGGCTTTCATCATGGTGGCCTTGGCAGATGTGGCTGTTGGTGAACCAGTTACATTGCGGATGCTTGAGGTCGATGGATATGTAGAAAGTTCACCTGGGCTGAAACCTGAAGACCTCAGTGCATGCACTCGTGTTCGGATTCCTGGGCAGTCACGGCTTAAGAACATTGGCAAATTTGCTGACACAATGCGGGTAATAGTTGATGCACTGGAGCCCTCCCATGCAAAAGTGGAATTGTGCTTTCACAAGTGAGTCCCACTGCTCAATGCCCCCCTGACTCTAATTTTTTAGCACAGGAAAGCACATTGTGGGGTTACAGGATTGGAGACTTGCATGCTATCTCTTGTGACTGACTGCCTGCCTGCCTGCCTGCCTGACTGATTTACAAAACAAGCATTTGGTCTCTCTACATGTTTCTGATATTTGGGATTCTTGCATGGTATCCTGTAGGAATGCTTCACTAGGCCTTGCTCAATGTGCCAAAGAAAGTTGGCAGCTGATAGAAAAAGGTTCGTGGACGGGGGTTATGTCGCCTTTCGAGACAAGGTTTCTTGACATCCGAACATTGGTTTCACCAGTTGTCTCACTTGATATTTCTGTCCAGGAAGGTATGTCTGCTCTTCATACAATTTTTCAACCTGCCCTCTGGTTATGACGATTTGCTTTGTTGCATCCTGGTTCAATTATATGTAAGATGTCTAACCAAGCTCAACGTCTTTAAGTTCTCTGGTCAATCCTGTTTTGGTCGAAATTACTTTCCAGAGGTGTAGACAGTGGACAAGATCACAATCTTGCAAAAAAACCCATCATGCTTGTGTCTGTCCATAAATGGCTTTTTGTTCTTCTTTTGCTTTTTCACTCTCTTGCGAGTAAAATAGCACTTTGGTTTGAGCAAGTACTGATTGATGGATTCCCTTGGGTCCAGAACAACGTGTCTATCGACTGGTGTTTTTGGCATTAGGGATGACATTGTTACTGATGGCCCCAGTAGTAAGTAGCTGGGTGCCATTCTATTACAGCAGTGCGATGACTCTCGGTGTTCTCTTGGTTGTCCTTGTTCTCCTTTATCAGGTTTTTGTCATTCTCTCCTTCACTAACCTAGAACCTCCAGATGCTGTTGTTGGAGATACGGTCAATGGTTCAGCTCTATTCCAGTATATGGGATTTGGTATCAGTATTTCACTACCACTGGAGTTGGGAAATCTGTGTTTGCTGCAATATGAAGATGATATATGGCTATCACTTTCCCTCTTTTCCTGTTGAATATATATTTTGGTCTCCATCACCAAGCATTCTTGTGCAGTCTCTGCTGTGAGCCTTAAATGCATAAATGTTAGTACAATTAAATGATGTTACTTTTTGGTCTTGATGCAGGGTATGAAGCTGCTTCCAACTGGCCGCAAGAGCACAATGTACATTGTCCTTTATGGCTCAATGGTATGAGATGTTTCTTTCAAGTACAGTTTATGATTCTCTTGTTGTGGTCACTTTTATACTGTGTTTTGGTTTGGCAAAAGAGGAGGTTAAAATGGAGGGGATGGCAGGTGGGGCTGGGCACAGTTTTGCTGAACTACTTCAGTGGCCTTCTCTCAACTGTTCTAATGGAGCTTGGGTTCGGTGAAGATATGTTCAGTCCTGTATGCTCTCAAACCTTGTCCTAGGATATTAGGTTTTGTGAATTGGGTCAGTTTGCCTGTGGCATGCCAGCTGCATTGTCAGGGACTTATTACTTTTAGTGGAAATTATTGGCAGGTTGCAATATTTGTTTCAGTGGCAATTGGCCTGATTGGAGCATGGTTGGGCTTCTGGGGGGTGCGAAAACTGGTCCTCTCAGAAGATGGAAGAGTAGATGCTGGAACTGCCACATTTGTGAAATGGGCAATCCGTATTGTTGGTTGTGTAATGCTACTTCAGGTCCTTGCTTGTCTCTACCCTTTCCTTCAATGATCCATGCTTTCCTGTGCACATTTTTTAGACTCCATCCTCTGGTAGCCTTTGTCTGGTTGTTGGTTGTTGTCTGACTAGATCTTGATATGAATTTCAAGTTTGAGTGTACAGTTTGGTTCTGTAAATTTCAGTAGACATGCTTGTTCACTTTAGTAATCGGGAACCCCATCATTACTCTTTTCTCTAATGTTAACTAATGAAAAGTGCATGGATTGACTTCAGCTTCTCACTGCATGTTAGCCATTTTATTTGGAGTAGGTACTTAATATGAATTCAACAGTGGCTTTGTTTCCTTCTGTACTACTGTAGATTTAAACCTTATCTGTATCTTTTCTCAACATGGTTTGTATACCTGAGCAGACTTCCCATGACCCAGTGTTTGCATTATTGGCATTGGTGCTGGGCTCAACTATTGCATGGCTGGTGGGGAATTTGCAATTAGAAAATATTGAGTTTGTGGAGTTTTTCCATGGCATCTGGTCAGAGTAAGTCTTTCCTTCTCCTGGAGTCTTGGGCATGCTATGGTTGGTTGGAAGGGACCTTGAATTGGGTTTCAATCTAGTTGTCTTATCTTTCATCAGCTATCTGAGTTTTCTCAGCCTGTAAGGTCTTCTTTTTGTAGGGACAGTTTAGAGTGAAATTTCAGTAGGGCAGCAAGGTTTGAGGTAAGGCTGTCTCAATGAGGTCCATTCAGGCAGGATTCATTCAGGAGCAGAACAGTCACTGGTTTTTGTTTCATTACAGAGAAGTTCCAAGTTTTGAAATTGTTTTCACTGCCTGCAGTTATGTGATATCCTCCTGGAAGTGGATATTGGGAAGCACAAAGAAACATTATGTGAGGTAAGTCTTCCAATCTCTCCAGATCTTGTTAGTCAATACCATTATATGAAGTAGAGCTTGGTGGTTAGGTAACCTCAAATTTGTTAGAATGAGATTACTCAATACAAGTTCAAGCAACCTGCACATTGCATAACTTACCTTCAAGAGCTCATCATTTTCTGTTATGTCAACAGAGGAGCTGTACAGAGACCCTCATCACTCCACACCATGAAGCAGGGGAAGAAGCAGTCCAATGATAAGAGCAACAGGGATAGGCTCAGAAACTTACCCACAAAAGAGGGGCTTGCATTGTGGCAGCAAGTTGCCGCTGTCTCAGAGAGGAGTGTTTGTGGTAATACAATGCAATCTTTTCTTTTATATTTTGACCCATCCTGTGCTCCTCTAGGCCCCTCCTGTATGTCCTTTACAATTCCCAATTTGGATGCAGTAAAGATGGGTTGCCCGCCTATCTTGGTGTCATATGGTCTCATGTTATAATGACCCTTGACAACTCCTTGTACGTCTGTTGTATAGGAGGGTATAAGGGCATTAGAGGGCCTCGAGAAATATTTTCTGATGAAGCGAGTTATCTTTTTCATTGCCTGAGATCAATCTGTTGATGGTAGTGTTTACTTGTGCAGTGCAAAAAATAGATGGAGCATCAAAATCACCAGGGAAGGAATTTTTCTCCACATTTCACAACTCCCCTCACATCAAGCCGTTGAGCAAAGAGGAGTACAAGGCAACAGCTATCACTGAGAAAGCTGTTGATGACCTCATCACCTCAGCAGAATTCAAAGAGTGGGCACACTCAGCAGCAGAAAATGACCGAATTTCCATTGTTCCCAATGAGGAGCGGGAAGAAAGAGAAGAGGATGAGATTGAGCAAACAGCAGATATGGAGTCATTTGATTACTTCTCAAGAAAATATGCTGCAAACAGGAGAAGTTTTTAGCTCAATTTGATGGGAATTGTTTTCTGTATATTTTAAAGTGTTACTGTGTAGCTCTCAGGATTTAGGGTTTAGGTGTAGAGTTCAGTTTACTCGGTCTTTAGGGTCAAAAGTTGGAGGGTTTGTGCCCTTCACTGTAGCCTCAGGGGACACTTATATCCATCCTGCTAATTTTCTGGCCGGCAGAGAAATTGACAGGGAATACATAGGGGAAAAACTTTTGGACAGACAGAGAATAGACAGTTCATTTCTGTCGATTCTAGAAATATGCCTCCAAGCAGCTGTTTTGTTACATGAAGGCTCTGGTGGCTCCAAAGGAAAAAAAGTAGTGATGTTATGGACCTTTCCTCAAACTGGCAAAATTCTCAAATCAGGATTCCTTTAAGGTGAGTCATGGTCTAAACTAGAGCTTGACTCCACAACAATTGTGACCTCCTTGTTAATTAGTAGTTTGAGCATCCAGCAGTATAATTGTATAACTTGTGTCAAAAGATCATTATTATCCTGTGATTTATCTTATTGTATCCCAAATCATGTTTTGAATGTCAGAGGCTCCTTAAGAGCCTTGTGATTTTTTCAAAGGAAATGTATAATTGTTTCCCTGTCATGAGGTCTCAATGAGCTTCTCCCTGTGACTTACTTTCCCTGTGAGGAGCTTCAAAGGAAATGTATAAATGTTTCCTTGTGATGAGGTCTTCAGGAGATTTTCCCCATGACCTTTCACATCCATGCACTTGGCTTAATTGCTTACAGGCAGCTTTCTTTCACTTTGCTCTTTGTAAAAAGTCTTGGTTCTCATATTCAACTTGTGCCTCAACCCACGTCTCATGGTTACCATGCCTTCGGTCTCAAGTTGAAGGAAAGGCGGAAGCCTTTTTGGGAACTCATTAGGGGAGGAAGCGTCCCTATAAGATATGGGAATCAGCATCCACCATTGAACCATGAAGGATTGGTGGTAGGTGGTCAGGAAACAGTCTTTCTATTGTTGTGTTCCAGTTGCCTAGTGAAGGGTGGTGGTTATCTTGGTTCAACCTATGCATAGCCTAACCCAACTACCAATTAAATACACAACAAAGTTTTGCATACTAACTAATTTTTATTCCTTATATACAGGACTGATGTTGTGTTTCCTTTCTGTACAATTTGAGAGACTGGCTAATGTGATCATATTCTATCAATATTGCAACAATTTCAAACATACAACGATTTTTAAAAAAAAACAAAGCTTGGAGGCTTTCTGTCTTTCTGTTTTGACCCATATAATAGGTACACAAAGCCTTGTTGGGGTGGTAAAAAAATTCTGTTGCTATTAAGTATGATAACAATTTGAATAGCTGTTTCTGTTGTTATAAACACGATTCTCCAATTTCAGTAGTTTTGTCTGTTGCTATAATTATTTCATTACTTATTTTTGTTGTGCTTCAAAATTCATACCCAGTGTTTTTTTTCCCCCAATTTGTCAAAGTAGGATTAGGAGGCACCTATCCCAATTTTGTGAAGTAGAAGTAAGCAGCAAACGTCTTCTGAAGGAGTAGGTGATAAGCATCTTGTGAAGTAGGAGAAGGTAGCAATTAGTTCTTAGAGAAAACTATCCCAAGTTTTCTCTTAACAGTAATCCATTGGTGACAGAACTTTTGAGGGTAGTTGGCGTCAATTCTTTAAAAACCAAAATTTCCCCTCTTTGGGAAATCCTTGGTTTAAAAAATAGACATCTTCAACAGAATATTAAAAAATTTGCCAGAAAAAAAGAACACAGAATCATAGAAATTTCAACACTATTTCAAACACAGATGGTACAAATTGGTACGATTTCAAAACATGCCTATCATGTCAAATTTTAGTCCCACAAGCTGGCTCTGTTTTCAAAACATATCAATCCATCCTTCCATCTGCCAATTTAAAATGCACTCAGAAAAAAACCCACAACTTTTGTCCAAGGGAAGAAGAACAACAAACCCAAGTTCAACCCAAGTTCTTTTTTACATGGAAATATCCTCCTCCTCTACAGTAGTAGTACTTGCACTACCACTACTATACACATTTTTTCTATACATCTCAGATTTACTACAAGATCACACACCATGTACAAAAACCAAGCTTGATATCAATTCATGGCGGATGATTGTCTGTGTCTGTTTATTTTCTTTTTTCTTTTTTTCTTCACAGACTTTCAAAGCTATAGATCAGGATTTTCCTACTCTATGTGCTCTCCTATGAAGCAGCCGCTGCTCCTTTGGAGCCGAAGTTCTTGATGTAGATGCTTATGGTGAGAGCAGATGCAAAGATGATCCACGCCAGGTAAGGCTTCAAGAGGTTAGCAGCAACATTGTTGACGGGTTGGAAGGCAGAGATGGTGAAGGTAACCACAATAGTAAGGATGATGATATCCAAAAGTGCAAGCCCAATGTAGTGAGCTCCGAAGAAGAGAGCAGGCCATGCCAAGTTGAGGACCAGCTGGGCTCCATAGAGAGACAATGGATATCCTTGTTTCTGGAAACCACCATCAGCCCAAACCAGCCATGAAGCTAGTCCCATCACTGGGTACAGTACACTCCACGCTGCACCGAAAAGGAAACCCGGAGGATTCCACCAAGGCTTCTCCAGCTGCGAGTACCAAGCTCCACTCGGACTATACACAAGCCCATCAATAATACCCGCAATCAAAGGAATGCCCACCGCAATCAGCAAACTGGGTACTCCCGGCTTCTTGATCACTTCCGCAGCTTTCCTGTAACTCTTCTCCATATACTTAGTGTCCGTCACATCCGGCACTGGAGGAGCTCCATCCCTGGTTCCACCACCACCCCTCTGTGTCACTCCCTCTGAACTCATGATATTTTTTTAAGGTTTTGTATTGTATGTATTCGACGTTTCCTGCTCACACCCAAATAGCTCCCTTGCTCCCAAATAGCAGCAGCAGCAGCAGCAAGCTCCCCCTGGCTGCCAAACCCACAAGTTCCAAAAACCCAAAACCCAAGACCAGATTCGAGAACGGATCCAAAAATTTCTGCCAGATAAGAGTTCTAAAACCTGAAATTCTCTCTACGAAAAGGAAAAACCTTTACTATTTTAAGCCACAGAAGCAAATACTTGATACAAATTCCGCTGCTGCTGCTACTACTTATTTACAAACGACTGATCGAACCTCGAAGAGCGTTGCATGCAAAATGGCAAGCTTCCACAGGGCAGGGGAAAGAGCCTGGGCTTTGCATCTGCCACCTGGCAGTCTGACTAGACACCTGGCAACCCAGCTGTCGCAAAGCCTCTGCGAATAGCTTTGCCAATTACACGATGCCACATAATGGAAACTGGACCACGGTGGAGTAGGTCAGTCATGCCGGTGTACTTACGTACCTTTGTGCCTCTGTCGCCCGCAGCTTCAACAGGTGAGTGCCACATGGAGTTTTCATGGGAACCATGTCCATTACCAAAGCATCCTAGGGCTAATAATAAAATTTTAAGTGAATTTACAGTAATGAACTTACATTATACGAATACTAATGTGATTATAAATATATGGATTACATTCTTTGTATCATAATGTGCTCTGCTAATTATAACTTAATTATAGGTAATAGAATACTAGTCTTCAATCATGGGCTGCTGGCTAAGTTTCAAGCCTTGTTATGCGCTCACTTTGATCATTTGCTTCTTGTCTCAAGTCCTGAGTCAACTCTTTTCCTTTTGCTTAGCATAATCTTTGGAATAAATTACTTGTCTTTCTTTATATCAATTTTTTTAATGTATCACCTGACCTAACCACACTCTGTGGTTACATCAAATTTCTCGCGGATTTTGTTTGATGTTGCTGTGAAGGCCAAAGCCATTACCCAACGATCACCCTTGTTTACCATGCCTGTACCAAACACTTTGAAGAATATCAACCAAAGGCTATTAGAAGTGAAAGACACAAAAACTAACAATAATTTTCCAGTAAAGAAATCAGCATAGTGAGACATCATTCAAAAATGTAAAATGACAATAAGATGTATTAATATTACAGATCAGATCCACGATACCAAATGCTTGAAACTTTACTGGATGCCAAATTTCAGATTCAACTTCCATTTTATCTTTAAAAATTAGGACTGAAGGATCATTCAAATGATCAACATGCATCTGTATTTGTACAGACAAAACTTACACTCCTTATGCACAGGAGGGAGCATGGGCTCATCATAATCAATGCACCCAGGAGACCCCTGAAAAACATGACTGGTGCCCCCAACAACAAATACCTGCAAGACATGCCACCAGAAGTAGGCCCCTATGGGACTTGACAAATCATTGATGGCACCTGAGATATGAGCAAGAAGGAAACAAACAAAGATAACAGGTCTCCAGATTCAGCCACAACTTGAAGACCAACATCAGTGACACATATTTGGAGCACTCTGTTCCCACAGAGATCCTTGAAGAGCTTAATAGAGCCCCACTCCTGGAACGAATCCATTATCTCCTGGAGAGGGATGAACTGAGCGCAAATTCTGCAATGGGTCACCCCCAGCACCCTTCCTTTCAAAATCATCATCCCCTTCAAGAATTTCTTCATTAGCAGATGAACTCTTGCTCCTGGCTTTGAATGTGGGGTTCTTCAGTGTGGGATGCAATTGCCCTTCAGCCCCAACCCATTTTGTATGACTCCCAACACCCTTAATTTGTAAATCCTTCACCACTTCAAAAATCTCTTCAGTGCTAGATGAAATGTTGCTTCTGTTGTTGAATGTTGGGTTCTTGAGTGTGGGCTGGGGTTGCCCTTTGACTCCAACCCATCTTGTGTCAGTCCCAACACCTTTCCCTTTAAAATCCTTGTCCCCTTCAATAATTTCTTCACTGCTAGAAGAACCACTCATTCTATCTTTAGATATGGGCTTCTTCAATGTCAGCTGTGGTTGCCCTTCAATTCCAACCCGTCGCAAGTGCAGCTGCACAGGAAGACTAATATTAGAACTAGATAAGGAGCTAGTTATCAGGCACAAGTTGCCGACTCATCCTCTCTACTCATTTAGTGAGAGTAGTAGCCCTGACAACTGACTGTGTGTCCAGCTAACTCATCGCATCTGTCCAAGTAACATGACTTCCATTCACTATGATGGTCCTGACACTTCCCAGCAAGACCATCTTTCACCTGAGTTTCACATGCTGGTGGATGCAAACCCAGGACATTGGATCAAAGAGGCTTTTTATTCCTTTGTGTATGTGCTCAAGCAATGGCAAGCCAGATGCCAAATGGAAACATATGAAAATAGCATCACATCTGAACAGGAGCAGGTGCCAAAAGATCAGATATCTTACCATCACTCTATTACCACTAATTGTAAACCAAACTGACCCTAGCAATCTTGTCTCTATATATAAGGAACTAGTGCAGAAGTCACTATGTGTTGAAAGGAGCACACTTATACCTGTGCATGAAGATTGACCTCATCCGCACGTGAAAGAAAGGGAAAATCACCACCTGACTTGAGGAAAGCTCCACGTGCTCCAGGATAGCGAGCACTCACTTTTGCTTTCAGAACTGAAGGGACTGCGCAGTAATCATTTGTCTGCATATAAGCCACCCTGGGCTGAACTTAGCAACCAATTAACCTCCAATGCCCACAAGACCTACATACTCTTCTTTATCAATATGTACAGAAAGATTACTGCAGAGAAATTCTCTTCTACCTCATATACATAAAAGGAAAAGAACGTACATCCATGATGGTGACTCCTGAATCAGGTAGAGTGATCTGGCCAACTGCTGCTGGCAATGTGTTCAGAGTCAAGCGTGATGCCAGCTCTTCTCTTGACAATGACTCCAGCTGTGCAGATGGCAACCTTCAGTATAAAGCTCTAGTATCTCCTGTTCCCAGTAGACAGTTTTCCAAAAGGGATCGCTGATACATCAGGTCCCAAGCCTGGAAACCTTCTAAGCCTCAAAACTAGTTCCTCTAGTCTCACAGCCAGGATGTGGAGGGAAAAAAAAGAAAAGATGCAAAAGGTAGGCTGGTAACTGGACAAAAGTGTGTGTGGCTTGGAGAAATGTACCTGATTCACAACAAAGTCAATAGAATCGGCAATTAAAGGTTCCTGTGGTGCATCTTGAATCCCTGACAAAACATAACGCTTCAAGACAAATTCTGGTGTCCAACTTATGCTGCCAACCAACCGCAAAAGACAGTCATCAGCCATGAGCAGGTCAGAGTAGAAGAGGGTCTAAAACCAGATGATAGAGAAACATAACCCTCAGATTTCATGCCTAGACTGAGGGTATGAATTGTTGAGAGGGGAGAAGCATGCTTGTAATCATGTCTACAAGTCTCATTTACTGATGAAGTGACACTGGGGAAAGAAATTTGATCCTTCTCTTCAACTAAAGGACGTCAATCACATCTAACCTACATGCGAAGGAACAGCCATCACAGAAAAACCAGGAACAAAGCCTTCTCTTGTACAGCAACAGAGATATAGATCAGTTGATATTCAAGTTCACACGAATGACAATGCTGGGGTTAGGGAACATGAGGGAAATAACACACTCACAGAGATGCCCATGGCATGGTTGCTTCAAATGCCCAGTTGTCAACAAATGTGTTGGAGAGCAGCAATGACTTAACACGACGAGGGCGGTATTGTGCAAAAAGCTGCGCCAAGAACCCTCCCAACGAGGTTCCATACAGATGTACCTGCAATGTCACAGTCTCCCAAGTCAGCTCTCTTTTTGTATTAGTATACAACATCTACAAAGTTGGCACAAGGCTACTAAGAATGCATCTGTCAGTGAAAGACAAACACCTAGGCCTCTCCTAATATCTCTGCAGCCTAAACCCCTCTCTTCTCAGCTAGTGAGATTCATACATGGTGCACCCCCAGGGCATCCAGAAATTTCTCAAAGGATGAGACCCACTCCTGGTGTGTCCAGATCGGAGGTGCATCTGCTGCAATCACCCTGTAGCCCTGTTTTCACTCAAACAACCAGCATCAATGATAAACTTGCATGCAATGGTCACTTCTGTGTACTGAAAAATGGCAGTGTATGCAAATTGTGTGCACCAGTGTTGCTTTCCATTATCCTACTCCAATGGAGAGAGTAATGTGCACTAATCCCCTTCCTACATGCATGGACTCCCCATGGGCTAGAGCTTCTCATAATGTTCTGCAGCATCCAAGAGAACATTAACACACTATTGCCTTCCCTGAAAATCTTGCAAGAGTTCTCTTAATAGGAGACATTCTGACTCCATCAAGAATGGAAAACTCCAACAATTCCTAACAATTTCAGTCATGTACAACAAAGTTAGCTATGCAGCAGTTGAATGCCTAATGCCTAAAAGCATGAAGCTTGACATGACATTCACATACCTTTGCAGTAAGGAATAGGATTTGTTTGTAGAAGACGTCAGCTGTGCCAGCAATACCAGAGAGACAGACAAGAGGTGGCACAGACTTAGGGCCAAAGTCATAATAGCGCCAGTGCTTTGTTCCACTGGATCCAATCTGCAACCCCAGAACCCAGCAGCCACCTTACAAGACTTTTTTTTTCTAGTTTTGTGTATGAAAAATCACATGCTGTGCTTAAGACAAGATTCAACGCGGATCGTGCTTTTATCAAAAGAAAAAGATTAATGCCCGCAGCAACAGTTTCTCAAAGGAGGACACAAGTGCACGCTTACCTGGATACGATGGAGGGGCACTTGGGCCTTGAAATGCACATAGTCGCCTGCACCACTCATTTCTTCACGCATGCTTTTCCCTCTCTATCTTCATCTTTTTCGCATCCACAACACACGCAAACAAACCAGAAAAAATAAAATCAAGCCACCACACTCCACACCATGATCTAGACAAAAATCCTTACTACTTAGAAACAGTAACACAATCTTGCAATGCAAAACATACAGCTCCTTAAACGAATTACTTAGACGAATTCTTCATCACGCCCGAAAGCAATTGAAAGATGGCACAAGACTTTCAACTGCAATAATCCCGTCTTCAGCAGAATAGATGCCTAGAAACACAAATTTTACAAGAAACAAAAAACAACACCCGAAAATAAGCAAAAAGAATTCACATCTTACGTCTTTATGCAGTTGAATTGAATGACCACACCTTCATCAACAACAGGAGGTCAGAGACAATAAGTTCATATAGAAGCAGCAGCAGCAGCGACAACAAAAACAACAAACTCCTCTTGGGATTAACTGGTTTTATTCTGTATCTAACAGTTCTGATGTTTCAATTCACTGACCTCATCGTGACAATCTCCGTGCCCGAATGCCTCACGGACTCTCCGAATCCGATCTCCAAACCCTAGAGCTCCAAACCCTAAAAACCCGAAGAGCTCGACAAACAGAAGCGGCAGAAGAAGAATTCATATTCCATACGTCCGATTTCGGCGAACCATGTCGTCCGTTGGATTTCAAAAAACAATTTAACCTAGAAGATTTGATGGCTGGATGATGATTGTACACTTGTCTAGTTTGAGGACTTGATGCTTTGAGGACATCTCCTTGAGCAGCTTTTTCAAACCCTCGCTTGCTTGTCGGCACTTGTGTGGCTTATGAGTGGCTCTCAAACCGGGAATCAAACCTAGCCCAACACTCAAACTCACCGACCAATTGGCCATGGGGCCACCTACCGGTGGTCTAGACTTGGGCCTCAATTAAACAAATCCTTCCACTTGATAGTTTGCCTATAAAGGCATGCCATTCTCCCCCACTTTAGAGATGTCAAGATCCATGTTGACGTGATCGCCCTTGGGCACTTTTGCCACTTTTCTCCCTTTGATCCATGATGGTGGGATTAGCTTTTTCTTGATCAAAAGAGACCATTTATGATTTTTTTTTTGGTTTTAAACCAATGTGCTTTCTACTAATGTTTTCTCTTTATTTTATCAATTCCCCATTGTAGCCTTCTCTTATTTCCTTGAAGTTCACTTTGACTTTAACTTGGAAGTTTCGATCACCATGTCAAACAAGGGTTGCAAATGTGCCAAATAATGTTGAACTAGGTTTTATAGTTCAAATCCCCTTTTCATAAACAAAACATGATTTGCGAAATTCATGCACAAGAATTTTAACTTTTTCACTCAAGGATGTGTGAAAAAAGCATGTCAATAAAACATGAAGGCACATGAAATTTGAAGTTGGGCAACACGTGTGGTTAAACATTCGAGATTTTAAGATGCCCAATGGATTAACCTCACATTTCATTTCCAAGTATGTGAAGCCTTATGAAATTTTACATAAGTTGCACCCAAATTTGTATACTTTAAAATTGTTAATTAATTTTGTGGCACATTTGACTTTTCATGTTTTGAAACTAAAGTTTTTTCTATGTAATGAACAAAGACAAATGCGACCAAATGTAAATGCCATTAAATGTAAACTTGTAATTGAAATCAAAGGCATACTTTACGTGAGGCAAAAAAATGAGGAATACCTAGTTAAGTACAAGGTTGCCATCATGAGGAGGCAGTATGGATTGCACATCCTTGAGTGGAGAAGTTACCATGTCCTCAATTGATTTTTCCTTCCAAAATTTGGCTTTTTAGAATTTATTTGAATTTTCGATAATAAAAATCATTTCAAAAACAATATTTCTCACATTCTGAATCCAAAATTTACCAAATAAATTCCATTAAATTCTATTCATCAAGATCCTTCCAAAACACCTAAAGCACATTTCAATCCTTTTGAAATTTTGAATTACGATTTAATTCAATTTTCAATGAAAAAATCATTCAATAAATAAAAACTTCTACATCGCAGGTCCAAATGTCATGGAACTAAACCTATGCACCCCTCCTCACCAAGAGCTTTCCAAAGACACCAAAAACACATGATATGAAACATCCCAATTTGATGGATTTCAAAACAAAATACCTGCTTTCATAAATACATATTAAATATTAATTTTTAAAACTCTAATAATATAATTAATAGATAGCCTAGGCTAAGCTAATTTATTATATTTATTCCCATTATTATTTTAGCCAATAATTATTATAAAAATAAACATTTAAAATAATAATAACATTAATTGAATTATTATTGTAATTAGTTGATAGCCAAGACTAGCTATTTTATTTATATTATTCATATAATTATTTCATTTATTATAACTATTTATGAGCTATTATAATAATTATTTAATATTTTTAATTATTTTTAATAAGTATTTTTCTTTTGAAAATAATTTTCTATTTATATAATAATTTATTATATTTCCTTATTATCTATTACAATTATTATTATAAATAATAATAATAATTCTAAAATAAAAAATTCAATAAGGTACTAGTGTGGCCTATGCCGTTGGCCCAAGTGTTACCACATCCTCAACTAATTTTTCCGTCCAAGACCTAGTTTTTTGGAATTTATTTGAATTTTCAAGTGCATAAATCATTTTTAAATCAATATCTCCCACATTTTGAATCCAAATATTACCAAATAAATTCCATTAAATCATGTTCATCAAGATCTTTCCAACAGCACCAAAGGCACATTCCAATTCTTTCAGAATTTTTTGCCACAATTTAATTTAATTTTTAGAAAAAAATCATTCAATATTCAAAAATTTCTACACCACAAGTCCAAACACCATGAAACCAAGCCAATGCACCCCTCCCTCTCAAGAGCTTTCCAAAAAGACTAAGAACGCAATATGAAGCATCATGGTTCACTGTTTCATTAGTACAAACAAAACCAAACAAACAAACAACTTTTTTTCATAGATAGATATTATCATTGACTAAATAATAATTACTAACTATTAATTATAAATTATAAATTTAGAAACTATATAATAATTATTTGAATAATCATTATAATTTAATAATAGTTAATAATTGATTGCTTATAATAATAATAATGTAACTTACAAGTAGCCTAAGTTAGCTATTTTATTATTTACTTATATTATTATGGCATTTTTTAGCTATTATGGCCTTTATAATAAATGAATAATTTTTAATAAATAAAATTTTAATTTTCAATATTTACATTAGTCCTTTGAAAATAATTTCAGTTATTAATATAAATAAATAAATTTCATAGCTTTATTATTATTATTATTATTATAAGTATTGATTAGCTCTAGATATATTTTTCAGTTATTTTTTATTATTTTAAAATTGTTATGAAAGATAATTTTAGATTTTTTCTTATTGTAAAATAATGAATACAAGTTAATATAATAATAAAACAATTTGGATAAACTTGTAATATGGCCACAATATATTTGGTAAATGTTTTACATAAAACTTTAATATACTCAAAATATATACATAGTGTATCCATAATAGAAAGGCCATTTAATGCTAATAATAATCCTTGAATACACATGTAACATGGTCATTCATATACATTCAAAGTATACCTTTGTAAATTCAAATATATTAACATATGTCATATTTGTAAATGCAATTATACCCCTTAGGATACACAAAATACATCTTTGCATACTCATAAGGTTGAAACTAAATTGGTCACATTTGCAAGTAATGGGACATAAGTTGTTTTTTTAAAATGCAAACCAAACTAAATGTTGTTCACATGAAAGGATGAAAACCACAATAGTTGCAAACTAGTTGCAATGTAATCACAAATATGACCAACACAAGAAATAATTATAAAAATGTCCAAAGGTGTATTAGCAAATGACTAATAATCGCATGTGGCTACAAATAAAATGATTACATTTTGGCCAAAATTTATCAGTGTGCAACTTCTTGTTGTCATTATGAAGCCCCAACTTGCCTTAGCCCCGCTTTTGTTTATTTCAGCCTTTGTTCCCATTACTCGGGTTAACATTTTGTTTTTGGGTGACTCACTTCTAGTTTCACCCTTGTGACATGGAGGACCTTTGTCCTCCATGCATTCCACCATCTTCATGAAGCCTTGACATGTTTCTAAAATGTTTATTTGCTAGTAGATAATCTTTTAAACCCAAGGCTTTAATCTATGTAAGAAAAACAACTTCTTAGCAAATGCCTTTTTCAGGGGGATGATAATTAACATCCAACTAAAATCATACACACAATAAGCCAAAAAATATGTTTCATATCCTTGGACAAGCTCTAGAACTCCATCCTATATTTCAACACCAAGTGGTTCGATGTGAACCTTTTGTTTAATCATAACTTGAATTTTTTCCCATGTGAAAACATGAAGTAGATTGTGTGTTTTTTGTTTATAAGACATCCACCAATCCCACAATTGCTCCTTAAGGAATGTCTAAATGAAATAAATCCACTCATTTTTTAACTCAAAGCATTAGGTTTCCAAATATGCCTTAACTTGGTGCAACCATAGTTATATCCATTTTGTCTTGATTTTTTTCCGTACGAAGGAGTTGGGCAACCTAGCTTTGATGACGGCCTTAGCAGATCCCCCATTCCAGGTGGATGTTGTTACACCTAATCCAACCACAACTTGACCCAAGATTATCATGGTTTTGTTGTGTGTGCCATGAGGATCTTGACGGAACTTAGGAGATTTAAAAAGCATTTGGACACATTTGTCGCCACATTTTGGTTTACTTCTTCCTTTTGTGCCCTTGAGGTTTTGTCTACCTCAGGGCACTTAATGGCCCTTTTATCACCCTTTCCCTTAAAAGCTCCATTGAAAGGGATTATTAAGGAGTTAGTCTCATCATTAGTTTCATCAAAAGAGTGCAAGTTTATCACTTTTATGCTTCTTCACTTGGGTTAAAAACCTTTTCCTTTATTTGCTCTTCTTATTAGGATTGTTATATTGTGAGCCTATGAGTGTGAACATGAGCATGTGAACAAGATGAAATATTTTTAGGATCTTTTGATGACATGGATGGAATATGTCAAAAAATATTCCTTGCCACTTTTGACAAAATCTTTGCTAATGTGGCAAAATATTCTACCATGTGTATATGGATGGATGAACCATAAATGAACTTTTTGGATGAAAATATATATGAAAATGTTATTTGTTGAAAAAGTTTGGACAACACAAGTAGATGAATAAGGATTTAAAGGACTAGGCATTCATTCTGAGTCTGTAGTACTTTAATGGGCTACAAATAATTTTCCCCTTATTGACCAAAATAGGCAATGTTTCAAGATTGTGAAAGTTTTTTTTGTAACAATGTATTTATGACATATAACAATAAGTCAAAAGGAGAAGATGAGGATTGATTTCAATTTTGTGTTCCCCATATGTGAATTGAGATGTTTTTCATAGCAAACTACTTAAACTCAAATATTTTGCTCAAAATTGTTTTGTAGAAGCTTTACATATTTGGACCAAAGGGATATGAATTCGAAGTATTTTCTTGGGAGCCCAAACATTAAAACCCTTTAAAGTTTTAGAACTTTTAGTGTTGAATCAAAGAGATTCATGCAAAAAGACAATTTTTATTTTAAAATGTTTTTGGTTATGTTTGGTAATTATTGGTAATTATTTGGTTTAAATTTTTTCAATACATTTTGTGACACACATAGTCAATTTGTGATTTTTTAAATAGTATTATGTATGGCAATCAATCTAACTAAAATAAAACTTATTAACTTTAGAATATTAATAAAAATATATATTGTGTATGTACATCATCTAAAACACTCTAATTTTCAAACTACCTTAATTGAACAAACATTTTTATGTCTAACTAACAAGTATGAAATTGAAACTACTTTACTTTAGCTAGAAACAAAGTCACTTCTACATCCTAGGAATCAAAAAATCAAAACTGGTTATATCTAATTACTCTGCCACTATAGCTCTAGTTGTTAATTTATGAATTTCATTCTAGTTCTAAATCAAATGATGAACGAACATTTCCATTAACCCACAAAACATCACATGTTGCAATATGTAATATAAGTGCTTACAATGCACCCACTTGTTACATCCGCCCATTGAAGCTATCATCATTGACATAAAATCTATGTAACCTCATATTGTTTATGATTTTTAGTTGGACCTAAAATGATTTTATATATTTTTCCATAGTCGAAAGAAGGGACATTAGTGGGTGGTAAGATGGTTGCCAAAAAAACACGTCTGACCTCCCACTTGTTTTGTTGTTGAATAAAGATCTTGAATCTGAAGCGTGACAAATAATTTTGAATTTTGAATTTTCGGCTAGCTATCTCCATTTGCTAGTTTATTGACAAGAAAAAATGCATAATCATCGAAAAGATTTTTAAGATGACACTTCGGTTTCTCAAATAGGATAAAACCAGCTTCCTTTGATGTTGTCACCTCATCTTGGATGAGATTTGTTTTTTCCTACACATGCCATAAAGAAGGCACAACGAACCTATAATTGCATACTTTTTCTTGGTGCCTCCAACACAACTCTAATCATCATGACAAAACCAGAACTTGTGTAGCTCAATTGTCGCACTTCTCGCAACACTCCAATTACCAACATAATTAATAGCATGAATGCCTCATTCTCTTCTCCTTGAAATGATTTTTTCCTTGCAATAATGTTTTGTGTCCTTTTGCAACATTGAACATTGGGCATTGGACTTGGGGTGACATCGTTCAATGTGCCAAACATCATCACCACAAAGGCATTCCAACACCTCCTTACCATTTATGAATGAGAACTGGGAAACCCTCTTGTGGATGGTTGGACTAGCCCACATCTCCATTGGGTGCAAAGTTGCACAAAATGAATTTGATTTATGGATGGGAGAAATTTACATGCTCATGCTTATGCGAATCACCTTCTGATCCAAGGGTCAAATTTTGTTTTCATTTGACGGATCCAAATACCTTTTCACCTTCCAAATGGGGTATCTTCGATGTATATGAGAATTCGAAGTTAATCTAACAACAATAACAACCATTTGTAATGGATCACTAGATTGGTTCACCTTATACAATCACAATTCATCCCTATTTGAACTAGTTCTTGAGCAACCACTATGAAGGAAATCATAATACAATGTTGATTGCCTGAAAGCTTGCACATATTTGAAGTAATGACATAAAGGCAGGCACCTTTTTTCCCAAATTCCTAGAGCCAAATGTTGTGAATTGTCTTCAATAGGTTATAAGTTGACATGTTAGCTTCCTCCTCCCATAAAAAATTTCACATTCGAAAAGTGGATTAAAAGTAAAATAATTATTATTATTTTCAATGTACATAGTGGTGTAGAAAATTCTTACATCTAGCATGAATCCTCCCCATTGCCTCACTCAAAAATGCCAAAAGTTCAACTAGTTGTTGAGCTCATGAATTGCACCTTTGGTAGTAGCTCTAGAGGTCTACCAACAAGAGCAGATTGCAACATAGCAAAAACATTAGTTTCTTTTGAGGATTTTTCTTTCTTATAATAATCATAACAAATAGGTTTGTGTTAATCTTGGACCTCTGGAGCAATGAGTTGCTTTGTGTGCATGTTTAGTGATTGAATCCAATGGAAAAGACAAGTACACCCCTTGTCAATCAACTTAACAATGGGATCTCTAGTCCCATAAACAATACAAACAACATTCCAATTTGCTTGGGCACTATCCACCATGAAGCCTTTGAAATTTGGATTTGTTACACCTTTTTTCAATATTTTGGCATTCAACTTCCTCCAAAGGAGACATTGGGCTTCAGTGTCCTTTGACTACATATCGCAAATAGCAATAGACATTACTTTGCAAAAACCAAGGTCATAGACATGGCAAGCCATGGTCATCCAACCTTGAACACGTTTGACATGATCAAACATCATCCAAGAATTTTCCAAATCACCTTTAAATTGCATTCACTTAACTAAATTGAATCCACAATCATCCCCTTCGACCAACATTTTAAAAAGATAAACTTTTTGACTAAATTGTTGCCAAAGAAAACAACTATCTTGAATGTAATCATGAGGATTCATGGACTTGAATGTGAGAATGGAATCAAAGGAACCCATGTTCCCAAGTGATGTTTGAACGATGATCTCAGGTTATGAATGTTAGGAGAACACAAAGGTCATTTCAATAGAACATGGATTTTTTTGTTGTATTTTGATTGAAGTTTTCAATAAATAGGAGAAGTATAAACTTTCGTATTAATTTTCATATCCAAATTGTTGTGTGAATTTTTTGTAGTATCAAAATTATAAGGAAATGGATTGTAATTATGTTTTTGGATTTTCTACATTGTATTTTGAAGTATACATTTTGGTTATATGAAATAACCATGAATATGGTGTTTTAATGAGCTACAAAGGTAGGTGTGTTTAGAATCAAGGTAAGAATTGTGAATGTGTGCATATTATAGTGCAAATCTATTGTTATAGTAAGTGTGGAATAGTTCTATAGGAATTGAATCTACATCTACCATTTGGCAACCATATTTTTGGGGAATTTTTTTTTAATTAGAGGGAAAAAAGGGTTTTTCTACATTTTTCATTGTTTATACTATATATGAAGGTGTTCAAAATAATGGTTTAATTTTCAATTCAAAATTAGAAGGGGTATGCTAGAAAGCATAAAAGGTCTAAGCATTAAGATCATAAGGATTGCAAAATGATTTACAAACTTTATAGAAGAAGGAATATGAAACAAGATGAATCAAATGGTGACTTGAAGTTTATAATGACAATTAGATTTGGAGGCAAATTGTTTAGCTATTGGAAGAAAAATAAAAAACAACCTTGAAAATGGAGAAAAATATGTGGGAACTACAAAAACCACATATCAAAATCTAATGTTACGAGTTTTGAAAATAGAAAAATGACCTGCAAAACACAAGTCAATTTTACCACAAGAGGTGGTAAGGCATGAAGTATGGACATGTGGTCTTCAGAGAAGACATAGTTATAGATGACGATGTCCATGGAAAGAAATGTAATCAAATATTCACTCAAATGAGTGGGTGTAATATATTTTTCAACCATAATCTATGGTTTAGAGTCATAGAGATCAATATGGAGCAAGGACTTTTGTAGTACTTGATCAGTCACAAGAAATTTCAAGTAATCCAAAATTGGTGACTAGTCAAAGAAGGGGTATTACATGAGTTATACAATCCAAGTTTGTGTACTAGTCTACATTTATAAGTTATTATGAACCAGTGGAAGATTGGGAGGTGGAAGAAAACACCAATATCGATGTGTTTAAAGAAACTAAAGAAAATCACCTATGATCATTTAAATATGCAAATGCACAGGTGACTGTGTTAAATGAAGTACCATAGTCTACTCACATCAAGGAAATCTAGAATTGGATTAAACAAGGTACATAACCAAAACACAAAATCATGAATTTGTGGATTCAAAGGTAGCCAAATTACTTTCAAGAATCTATGCATTATGTGAGGAAGGACATGCAATTATGGATCTTCCTTTTGTGCCTTTTCACATTAGAATAGGTATTGTTAAACATGTGGAGTTACAAAATGTGGCAAAAACAGTAATGGATCAATCACAAGATCAAGAATTAAAAATTATTATAGTTTAGAACACACTAAGAGGCATGGAGTTGGGAGGTCAATTGGGACCATAGAATCGACATATTCATCCATCCAATTAGTTCAAGAGCAAAATATTAGAGGTGTATTCACATCCACATTATGCACCACAAAGGATACCAGTGGGTAACCACAAAATGGGGCATCATCAAACTTAAATCAACTCAATTTCCCCAAAAATCACACAAAATGAAAAAGATATGACATTTTAAAATAATGGGTCATTATTTGAAAAAACATATTATCTGATTTTGACATGTTTCATTATTTTTTTTGTTACTCCTTTGTTTCTACAACTTACATTGGCACTCTTATAACATTTTACATCACTCAAATTGGACAAGAAATGAGAAAGATCTATAAATGTTTAGTTGCACAACTATGTGTGTTGTTAAGCTTATTTTCCCAAAATAACAACTAAAATGTTTATCCCATATTGTTTGGCTTCCATTTAAATAATCCAAACTATATATTAAACAAGTGCACTAGGATGATGGAGAATCAAAATAAATATGAAGATGTAATAACCATTTGGGATGAGCCAATAGCTTAAAGCTTAAAGGTTAAGGTTAAATGAAATAGGATTTATTTGTGATATATCTAGGCCTAACCTAATGCCAAGGTATGGCCCTAGTTTAAACTAAGTGGCTACTTATGTTTAGGCCTAACTTAAGTGCTTAGGTTTAACTTTAACTTAAGCTTAGACTAGGGGGCCTAGGTTTAGACCTAACCTTTGCCTGGGTAATAAATGTTTGCTTATGATTAAACACCACATACATAAATAGGCCTAGGTTATGCCATGTGTCATTTAACTATTGGTTCATCCCAAATCCTGTTAAATCACCACAAGTGTCATCCCACCATTGGCCAAATGCATTGACCATCATAGTTGCAACATAATTTACCTTTTGATTTAATTTCTACTATGGCTTATCAATAGTAGAATGTTTTGGGTGTGCCACACATCACCACATCATTTATTAAACATTCATTTGACATAGTTGAAATGTAGTCAAAATTGCAACTAAATATTTTGTTAATGTCATATGTAGTTGGCGAATGAAGTTCATCCAATAATCAAAGGATGTTGACAACATCTTGCGACTAGGTTGGTAAGATAGTTTGCAACTAAAATGGTTAATGATGGCTATTGATGTGGTGTTGACACGTGGAAAAATCTTTCAATTGGTCAAATGTCATTATCGATTTGTACTTGTTAATTTTTTTTGGTTTTAAGTTGAGAAAAACATTTCAATTGCAAAATATTTTTGTTATTTTCAACTATGTTTTATAAACAAGATGTAGTTGAAAATATAGTTGCAAAAGGAGGGGTTTTCTATTAGTGATGAACATGATTCCATCCCATTCTAAAAGAATAGGTGTAAAATTCATCCTATTTTCTATGAGGGATATTCATGGATATAAATTGTCTTCCAAATACTTGTTGGAAAAACATACCCCTTCTTTCTTTCATAGGTAGTTTGAATCAAAGTAGGGAATCTTACATTATATGGCTCCCAAGACTTAGCCACATTCCATTGTTCTGTGGAAACATATGCATCAAGTAAAACTATTTTTTGTAGGTTGTTTTTGTTCTTGGTTTTTTTACATTCATCCATTGCCAACCATGAGGCAACTACCACCTTAAAGGCCAGGTTGTAGTTGTAGGGGGGTTTTGGGGTGTTGGCAATGTTGGCAGTATTGGTGGATTCAAGCTAGTAGCAAGTATAATTGGCACTTGTGGATTCAAATTGCTAATAGGCATAGTTGGTGTTAGATTCATTACAATAGATGTAAAAACATTTCTACAAAGGCCAACCACAAAAAAAAGTAACAAAAAAATATGAAATTGACTCTAGCAATAATAGATTAGATGCAAATTTCAAACTTAAAAAAACAAACTTGGGGATGCATAAAGAATATTCAAACTTGGACCAAAAGTTTGTGTTATAGCTTTGGCCTTTGAATTATACTTCGCTTCATGAACATCATCAACATGATCAAATGTCTTTTGTCCTTTAACGAAATTTTCCTTCAGAATTGTGCTTTCATCACCAAAACAAGACTCATCTTGTTGCGAGGAGGAAGGAAATGTAGTTGGGTTTAGGTGTACTAGTTTATTGACCATGGGGTAGGAATTTTTCCGCATCTTCCACTTCTTTAGTTTTTTTTTTTAGTGTTTACCTTTTGTGGGTAAAAAAATGCACAAAAGATTTAGATTTATACATTGTACAGATCTCTAGTTTAAATAATACATTAGAATTTGCTATAACATCAATATAATATACTATAACATACAAGTTCATTCCATTGCCTCTTATAACATATGTTAAATATAATCTAGTGCAAGATGTAAGCTCATTCACATTTTGTTGCAAAATAGAAAGGTTAGGGTTTAAGAATTTTCCAAAGAGAGAATGAACATAAAACTGAAAATGAAAAAAAGTGCACTAGTAAGGGGAAGAAAAACTAGGGAATGAAGAAGAGAAAATGGAAGTGGAACCTAATTCAAACATAGAATGGAAGCAAAACCTACTTCAAAAAGAAAATAAACACAACACCAAAAAATGAAAAAATTTGCACCAAAAGGGAAAAACAAAAAAATCAAGAATTTGGGAAGAAATAATACTCAAGCAAAAATTGTTTTTGTGTAATATTTCTGTCCTCTATGCTTTCAAAGGACTCTTTTCAAATTCCTCATCATGTACATCATTGGAATCAAAATCTTTGTTAGAATCAACCTTTGCATCTTGGTTGGATTTAGGATTGTTTGTTCCCTTGCTAAATTTTGAATCAATGTCACCCACAATAATAATTGCTTTCTTACGAAGTCGATTGTTATGTCGAAACAAAACATTCAAATCAATAAAAAACTTAGTCTTCTTAATTCATGATGCATTTTGTATCACATTGTTAGTGATTTCTTCGTCTCAGCAAAATTATCACAAACCACCTACTGAAACAAAATTGGTAACAAGTAAACAAAACTACATGAGGGAAAGCTAGCAACTTGTGTTAGGGCATAACTAATAATGAGAGTGATAGTAAAGGAATGAACACATGACCAAATTAAAGTTTTAATTTCAAGGGTTGGACGAATCATGACATTCATGCCAAAAAATTTCCAAAAAATTTCAAATTAAACCAAAAACTTTTAGGTTTCAAAAATTTGGGAAGAATGCAACCCTTGTAAACACAAACTATGTCTCCATAACCTAGGGCTTTTAAAGCTCCAAAGATGTTAAAATGCCTATAATTTTTAAAGTCCCAAAGATGTCAAAATGCTTGTAATTTTTAAAGTTCCAAAGATGTTAGAATGTTTACAATTTGTAGAGTTCCAAAATTGTTTGAATGCAAAAGAATGGCATCAAAGTTTACTGCAAATCCTCGCTAGAAATTGATTTGAACCTCATGGCATTTTCAGCCATGGTGTGTTGTCGAAAGTCTTCGTAGTCCACTACAACAGATGGTGCACCTTCCATCGCCATCTTCTCAATTGTTATTGTGAATGTTATTGCATGAGGTAAGCAAACACCTTTATCCCACATTACAATGCCCTCCCAGCCTCCATTCTCCCTTTGAATAAACACTTGAGTTTGCCACCTTATTCCAACTTTGCACCCTTTACACCTCTGACATCCACAAGTATAATCCATGTTCCCTTCTCAGTCCTCCAACTAAATAAGTTTGTAGCCTCAATAACTTCATTAATTCCATAATTTATTCCTTTGCAACTTATATACCTTAATGCTTCAAAGCAGTAGAAATCATCTAATAAATTGAAGGCCTTAGACCACTACCAATAATGCAAATGGGAAGACTTATAAGCTTGTCAAACATAAAGTACAAATTTTTAAAATTGTACCCAATCTTGGGTTGTTGGTAAAGTGTGATTAAATATGATAGGTATGTAATATGTATTATAATTTAGCTAAGTGATATTTGTACTTTAACATATGTGTTAATACTAAATACATATTACATACATTAAAGCTTTAGTGTATTAATATTAATATGCATAGACAATATAATTACCATGTTCAATCACACGTCAATGTAGTTGGATTAATTACACATTCAATCACACTAGATTAATTCAGTGCTAGCAATTTCCATGAAGTTTGTCCTAATTCTATCTACATTCTGTACATGGACATAATTTTTATTTCACTAAACTATGGTATCATCAAATTCATTAGAAGCACGTTAAGTCATGTACATTGTTTAAATTGTTACAACAAGCCCATCCATTGGCACAATTATGTGGATTAATGTGATCCATGTGCACAAATTATAACTATTGAATGTTTGCCATAATTTCAACAAGTATAGTGAATTAGAATAATTGCCAAGTGCACAAATACAAGGGATAGTTGATGTTCAAACATTATTTGAGGCTAAAAAACATGAGGCAGATTGAGAAGGTTTGACAAGTTATGAATGTCCATGTATTTGTTGCCATGGCAGAAGATCACAAGCTTGCAACACAATTAAAAAACACATGAGGTTACATGGGTGAGACCCATTTTTCCAACGACAATGGTGGTATGGACTTTTATCAATTCTTGCAAATGCTGAGATTTAACTTGAAATCAATAACACATAATTGGGCCAAAAAAATGCATTAATATATGTGGGACCAAGTTTGGACCAAGGTTAAATCTAGTCCAACCCTAATCTTGCATTGGTTTTTATAACATGGATAGAGAGCAATTGTAGACTTTACATGAAGAGCTAATGGACGCATTGTGGGAGTAGCTAGGAGCATACCATCACAGATTTTACCTAAAGCTCCAATACTTGACCCAAATATTCAAATTCACAAAATGCTTGTTGAAGCTTTTGATATATTTGACAATTTACAACAAGGTTGTGTGATCAAGACCAAAACACAACAAAAATCCACCCATGGAAGACTCGCCCAATGATGTGATTTTCCAAATGACTAAAGACAACATAAAGTAGCAATGCTTGCAAAAATTTAACCCCATTATAAGGTCCATTCATGGTTGGGGTACCAAAAAAGGAAAATAAGACTCAAGGAATTTTTAGAGCTAGTTTTTACAAATAACATTTACATGAAACAAACATAAGTGAGAAAAAATGAATAATCTAATACAAGATAATTCATGTGTTAATGGTGATTTTTTACATTCATACATAATTGTGTATGAATATTTTGGTTTAATGTTATAAACACATAAAATCTCAAAAAATGCCAAAATGAGTTTCCATGGACAACCAAACATGTTTTTTGGCAAGATTATTTCCTACAAATGTAACTTACATCTATAGCTAGACATTTTGAACCCATTGAACATATTTTTTTTATCAAATGGTTTTTAAAATGAGTCCTTTGCCTTGTAGCCCTTTCATTCAAAATTTCAAGACTTTGAAAATTTTGTTTGATTTGGTTTTGCATCAAGCTCATCCAATGAACATGTATTTTGATTGAAAGGGGCATGTTTTTGTTGTACAAAAAGTTTGAAATCAATTGTATAACTTTATGCATTCCTTTTGATTCCTTTGAAGAAAAATGTATTTTAAACACTTGATTATTTTAATATACATGATTCAAAATGACATTTACATAATATCCAAACTATTTTAAAATGTTTTTATTAATTAAAAAGACATCATTTTATCTATTGGCATACAAAAATCCATTACATTTATAATAATGTAAGATAAACAAAATCCAAAGTTGTCATTTGTAGTCCTTTTTTAGTTAGACATAGCTCCTTTTTGACACCCTAATCATGAATGGAACCCATATGATGCTTCTACCACTAGCATGTTGTTAGCAATTTTATTATTATTGAATTTGAGAATAATGCATGGGGTTAACAATGTATTCATGGACAAATTGTTCTCATTATTGCATTTAGAGTTGTTGCCAAAGGGGAACAAAATGCTAGCCACTACTTATGAAGCCATGAAGCTATTCAAGGCACTAGGTTTAAATTATGAACCCTTCATGCATGCACAAATGGTTGTGTACTTTTCTGTGGTGCTTCGAAACAATCCCATGTTTGTCCAAAATGTGATGCCAATAGGTATGTGGATGGATTAGCAAGTATTCCATGGAAAATGCTTAAACATTTCCTTTTGATTATGTGGTTGTTGCACATGTATAGGTGCAAGAGTTTGGTGGAATTGTTGATTTATAGCACAAGAACAGAACAAATGTAGATGGCTTAGTTTGTTCTATACCAGATTCCAAGAGGTGGAAACACATAACTGATAAATGATTACAATTTGCTAGTGATGCCCATAACATTAAGTTAGGGCTAACACTTGATGGGGTGAATTTGTTTGAAGATTTGAATTCTTGCCATTCTGCATGGCTGGTCATTTTGTTGAACTAGAATTTGCCCCTTTGGTTGGTGACTAAATTTTATTTTTTGATGTTGGCATTGCTCATTCTTGGCAAGGAATTTGTCACATCTACCAATGTGGATGTGTATTTGGAGCTTCTTATTCAAAAATTGCAAGTGTTGTGGGCAAATGTTAAAACATATGATGCACATTAAAGGGCAACATTTAATTTAAAGGTTATGTGTATGTGGAGCATACATGACTTTCTTGCTTATGGGCTATTTGCAAGATGTGTGAAAAAGGGTTTGGTGGGATGCCCACCTCGTGGGCCAATTATAGAATCCTAGTTTTCCAAGAAACTTAATAAGGTAATATATTGGGGGAGTTGTTGCTATTTTCCAAGGAACCATCCTTATTGAGGCAAGCTCGAGGTGCCTTTAATGGGGCCATAGATAATCAAGCTACACCCATCCATGTGACTACAACAAATACCATAAAGTGGGGCAAGGAGTGAGAAGCATGGCTACAAGTGCTTAGAAATAGGCTTGATCAATAATTTGACCCTATACACAATCATGGCATTAAGCAACATAACATCATGTTCAAACTTCCATACTAGAGGTTGGTGTAATTCTCTAACCTAAACATTGAAATTGAATTCATCATGGTGTTTACCAATAATGCAGAAAACAATAGGAGTTAGGCTAGTGTTTCTTGCCACATCATTAAAAAGTAGCAAATTCAATCACATTGAATCAAATGTTTATAACTAATTCCAGTCATCTCTAGTCATTGTAGTTAAATTAGACACTACCACATTGGAATTGAAAATTGCCACATGTATACTATTTAATTTTCTTTGTGTGAAACATAATTTTGAAGCAAGTTGTGTTTGTTTAAGTTAAAATTCGATTATATGTTTGCTATGACAATCTATTGTCTTCATTTAATCTTAGTTCATGGCTAATATAATTGTTTGTTGGCCATGATTTGTTAATTCACAACACTTTAAATGTGATGCATCGTGAAAAAAATCTCTATGAAAATGTGATGAAGACTATATTCGACACCCAAGGATATATATATTAGCAATTCAAGAAGACCTCAAGGATTGTGGCATATGGCCACATTTGTGGCTACAAAAAGTTGCAAGTTGGTTCATGAAACCAATGGCCACACGTGTGTTGACATATGAAGAAAAAGAAAGGTTTGTCCATATTGTTGCAAATTTGAAAACACCTATAAAATGTGTTTTTTCATTGAAGAAAAGAATTAAAGATGGGGATTTGAAGGGAATGAAATCACATGACTATCATGTAATGATGCAAGAAATCTTACTTCTATGCATTTGGCATCTTATGACAAAGGATTGTAGGATGGCCATCATTCGTTTGTATTGCGTTTTTAAAAAAGTTTGCATCAAGGGTGTGGAGCCAACAACAATAGGGGAGTTGAAACATGATGTGGCAACCACATTAGTCTTGCTAGAGAAGGAAATTCTGCCATCATTTTTTGATGTCATGACACGTTTATTAGTTCATTTAGTGGAGGAGTTGGAATTTTGTGGTCCAGTGCATACATAGTGGATGTACCCTATTGAGCGATATCTAAAACCTTTGAAAGGATATGTGGGGAATAGAGCAAAACCATAAGGCAATATGGTAGAAGGTTATGTTTTAAAGGAGGTGCTAGGGTTTTGCATCAAATATTTGGTGGATTTTACAACCACAAGGTGTAGGGTTGGGATGACAAAGAAGATCCATCAATGTTTGATGAAGTGTTTGAAGGTGGTGGGCGTCCACGAGTTATGTTCGTTGAACTTTGGGACATGGCATGTTCCTTTGTGTTCTAAAATGTAGAATTGATGGCTACTTGGCATGAGTAATGTATTCTTCCATGTTACATTTTTTATTAAACTTTTATGTTGCAAAAATATTTCAATTCTTTAAGGAACACAAATTTCTAATTTAATGCTTCCAAATTGGAATCTTATGTAATTGGCAATTTTTTGTACTAGTAGGAAGTATTTTCAAGAAGTTGGGATTCATAATCAAGATAGGAAAGATTTCTTATCATCTCAAGGTCGGTCTCGAACACAAAATCTTGTGTTCCTAGATGACCTTACCCCATTGCCCCCATTTCCTACATAAATACATATTTCTATTTCATCAACTATCAATAATGGGGACAAAATTGACAAAGATATGGTGTACATGTCCATGCCACCAACATTGGAAGCCATGTCATATCATGCCATGTATGTTTATGGCAACCACATTTGTGTTTTAAGTGCAGAATAACATTTAACCACAAGTGATTATGGTGTAATTGCAACTTTTTTTTAACAAAAATGCATATTGGGTCAAAATGATCAAAGGCCAATTCTTGCCAAGTTGGAATATGTAGGTTGGGTTGAAGAAATACTTGAATTGAATTACATGGTATTCAACACCATTGTGTTACTATGCAATTGGGTCAAAGCAAATTACAACGGGAGTAATGCAACAATCAAGCGAGATGAATATGGTTTCATTCTTGTAAAATTCTCTTCTCTTATTCCCATTTCAAACTAGTCATTTGCTTTTCCCCTACAAGTAGAACAAGTTTTTTTTCCAATGATCCAAGAAAAAAAGGGTGGAAGGTAACACTATGGAAAGAACCTCGAGGACGACGAGTAATATAAATTATTCAAATTGACCCTATGGAACTTGATATGTTCAGACTTCAAGATGTTGATGATTACATAGGTTTACAAGCTCCTATATCTATTAAGGAGTTATTTCAACTTGACACAATTGTAAAAGGTGTCAATGTTGCAACAATAGATGTGGTGGCTAATGTGTTGCCTAATGAGGGGGGGAAGATGATGGAACAAATGTTGATCAATATGCAACAACCTCTAATAGTGATAGCTAGCCTACAACTATGTAAGGTGGTCACTGACCATGTTTTGTTTAGATAATTTGGAACAACATTGATTATTTCAATTTCGACTTTGATGCATAATTTGTCAAAAAATAAACTTTGATCTTATGCCTTTGTTGTGGTTTAATTTGTTTGAAACAATTTGCCTTTTTAAATTCCATATGAACTTTAGGTATATATTTCATTTTTTGCTTTCATCATTGGTTCAAACAATTCAAGCACAAGTCATGTACATATAATTCAACTTTCACATGATTAATGATTTTTTATTAAATAATTTCATAATGTAGTAAAGTAAAAGGTTTCAGTTGATCATGAATCCTTGAATTTATTATGAATAATTAAAGATAAAATTTGATAACTTGATGATAAAACCATATTTTCATCTTTTTATAATTTTAATTTATAAAATATATGTATAATGTGTTTTCAATTTAATATAGCCAATTACTATTGCCACATCATCAAAATATAGCTAAATAATATTGCCACATCATCAAAAAGTTTCGATGTAATCACATTCAATCAAGCTTGCATGATTATTTTCAATCGTATCAATCATCTCATTTAGAGCAAACAATTTCATGTAGGTGCGACATGTCTAGACCTTGTTTGATGTGACTGTATACTGTTTATTTTTAGTCATAAAAAACATCATTACTTTTCATGATAGTTACATTGAACAAAATCAAAGATCAAGCAATTTACTTTGACTTTGTAATCGTTTTAGTCATGATGTTAGTAACAAAAAGGCCATGGTCTTCTATTAATGAGCATGTGTTTACTAATATCTTCGAAAATTTCTTCCATGGATATCAACCTATGTGGAAACAATGTTACTTCTTGTGATTTCACTAGTCTTGTTAATCTTACAACATTAAGCAAATTCGCCCAATTAGTATTCAATTTTATATTTAACTAGGGGTTGATTCTATTGGTAAATTAACTATTTACATATGTTGAATTATGTTAACAAATGATTTTTATAACCATTCTTCCTCCCCCCAATCTACAAAACTCTTATTTTTTCATGACTTATGTTTTTAAATGCATGTACCTTTGTAACATTATTTTTAATAATGGATGCATTTACATCCACCATGTCGATTGAGGTCATGGGTACTTTCAATTCCACTACTTGTTTCAATTCTACTATCTTATCCATTTTGTCCTTAAAGATATTTTGCGTTTCACTAAATTGGGGACAATTGATCATCTTATGTTCGATCACACCACAAATATGGCAAGGATACTTTAGAGGTTTTTGTGGTTTTGTAATTTGGGCTATTATTTATGCCATAATTGTATTGCAATTTCCTCTTTTTTCGTGTTTATGACTACACCTTTCCATATGGTTGGTATGATAACAATTGGTACAATACATGCTTGGCCATTCTTTAGCCACATATCCTCATTGTGGAATTATGGTTTTAGGAATTGACAAAAAACTATAACCTTAGTTTGTAATTGTTTTTTCATTGAATAACAATGATTCCTTATGTTGTTGCAGTGTAGTACCACACTTCATTTTAGTTATAATAATATGTAAGTACGAGTGTAATCCAAATCTAAGCATTGTGGTTAAAAAATCGTTAGTAATGGGAGTTTGCAAACCATTTGCCAACTTCAACAGTTGTTCACAATACGCCTCCACCCACTCATTTTTATTTTTATTTGAAATTCTTCAGTTACATATAGACTTGTTCACCATTTTGAACATTTTAATATCTTTTACAAAATGCATGTTCTAATTTTAGGAATCTACAGTTGGGATAATTCTTCATATAGTTATTTCCCTACTTATATAATGTATCCTTAAAAGTTAGATGAAAATTTTGATTATCTTTTCATTTATTGTTTCCTTATTAACCTTGATAACCACTTTGAACACCCAAACATGTGCATCCAAATCCATGTCCTTTTTGTATTTTGGATGATTCAAAGGCCTTTGATAAGGTTGTACAATGGGTTCCACATGCTACACTAATGCTCTAACTAGAAATCATGAAGAGTTTGAAGGTCCTCTTCCCAAATCCAGTGGTTTTATGAATCTCACAAATATTGATATTAATGGCATTACCATAGGTAATGATCTAGGTAAATTCCAATGGTTAATTTCAACTATAAGTATTGAATTTGCAATATGTGTGTCCTACCTTTGTAACATGGACATGGATAGCTTTAGTACTACCAATCAGAATGAAAGTTACCGGTTTGAAGTCTTGATTCCCTTTGCTCATAGTTCCATGCACACCTCCACCTTTACTTCTTGTCTTTTTCACCATTCCATACCCATCATGTTGAATTTTTGGTGTTGATGTAATTCCAACAATTGCATCAGTAGTCATGTTAAGTACTTCCTTTTATAGGTAAGATATTGTTTGTTGATAGATTGGGTTAACACCCATTTGTCTGTGGAGCTCAAGTCATGGGCTCCCTTATTGGTTGTGATACGTGGATAACCCACTTAATATAATATTTCATTTTAATTGAATACTAATCCTTCAATAAAAACACCTTGCTCATGTTGATATTATAGTTAGATGTAACCAATTAGGTAGAATATGGTAGACATGCGTGAAAATATGAAATGAAGAGCTAATCACGCCAAGGTTAAAGTCTTTTCCAAGAATTGCATTTTCCATTTGGCAATTTTCTATTGGTTTATATTGCATTTTTCACATAGTTTTTCAAATTGAATATCAAATTTGAGGTCAAATATGACATGTAACATGATAAAAACTCAATTGTTTTTGAATCAAACCTTACATAATAGTCAAATCTATAATTTCATTTTAAACCGTGATTACAAATTCAAAACTATAATAATGCTTACGGATGTTTGAGTATTAGAATTTGAAAGGGTATATGTATATATATTTCTGAATGTTTTGAACACATGGATCCCTTCTTGTGGAATATATTAAAGTTCATAAAAAATTTGAAAAAATTTGGTGAACATTGGATAAGGAAAAAAAACCTTTCAAACAAAAAAACCACATGTCCACATGTTTTTTTTTCAGTGTTTTAAATAGATAAAAAGATTCTTGAAACATGGTGAATTTTCATGAAAATTTTGTAATTGCAACTTTGAAAGTATAAAAACTTATTTTAAAAATTTAACAATTTTTTTGATATATAATGTTCCGGTAGTGATTTTTCAAAAATTCAAAAATTGTTTTTAAAGACCATCCACGCACTTCATGGCTTTTTATTTCATGCTTTCACCCACATGTTCTCTATGGTACTTGATTCACCATTGAGGTTTATGTTCTTACAATGGTGTTTTTTGTTGTGGTTGATCGTGTGGCTTAAGATTAAATATTTTTGTAAACATAAATCCTTTTGGTGATAATCTATCCATAATTCCATGATTCAATAACTTTGTGACATGTGTGGCAAATCCTCGTTTAATAGATGTTTCAATAAATAGATGATGACTTATTTGGTGTCCATCTTAATAACATTAATTACATTGAACAAGGTTAGGTTTATGGGCTTCTTTATGCCACATTCATTTTCTAGCTAATAATGTACCAATGTTCAAATATTGACCCCACCTTGTTCTAGTTCCATTATGAATTCCTCCCAATATTATTGGTTCAACTCTAAATACTAATATGGTCAAAGAGCCAATGCTAATCATCTAATTTTATTCTTAGACTTGGTATAATGGTTCAAATTGAACACATTATTCACATATACAAATTGTTTGTGTATTAACTTCTTTGACTGCAGGTTGGGCATATCCAACCTCATCATTGTCCACAACTTCCTCCCATTTTTCTTTTAGTTGATTGTATGGAAGTGAAGCAAATTGCTAAGTTGAAATTCTATTTTTTGATTGTTATAGATCTCATCCTTGATCCTCCCAAAAATTTATCAAGTTAATTTTTGAACTTTGCAAATTTAGATGCTCAAGATTCGTCAAGTGCACCTATGTTCTTCCTTATGTCCATTGCCTTAGATTTGTAGTTGTATGTTTTGGAATGTTTATTGCCCATTGCTTTGGGCCTACTCCCAATGCTCGTCCTTATACAAAAGATCGAACTCAGAGATTGGGTTGTTTCTATGCCTTTTTAATAAATGATTCCCTCGAAATCACTATTTCTATTGTAGGAGTTATATTTATAAGTCATTCCTCTATGTGTGACATATGTAGATCTAGACCTTGTATTCGGATTAGGGTTGAAAATTACATCTATTTCTACTATAAATGTGATTCATTCTACATATCATCAACAACCTCAATATCTTGATTCACTATTTGATCCGATTGTCATTGTAAATTCCTTGTAACCATCCAAAACATGTTTGCCATTTTTAAAACATATTTTCAACAACTTTTTCAAATTTTTATCCTCTACAACAACTACCCCATTTCAAATAATAATCCTAAAGTAATGATTAAAAACCTACAAAAATTCAATTAACACATTTCAAACCTATAATTCCTTCAAGAATAAGGTAATAAAAAATCATTCAACAAAACCTTAAAAACTATTTTCTTCCCCTAAATTCATCCTAGGGATGGTCACCAAATGTTAAGTACTAATTTTTACATTAACTATGTACTTTTAATAAAACTATACAAAATTAACTACTATAGAAACACATAGCAAACAAAAACACATCAACAATTTTTTGTATTCTTCAAAATGTTTTACAAATCTTTAATATCTATCCCATAAGACAAAGAAAAACTTTGTTCTAAGCTCTAATAACAATCTCTTAAAAAAACTCCTCTTCTACTATTATCTATTTTTTCTTCTTCCTCCATTAAAAGGCTTTGCCTTTTCCTCTAAAATTGAATTGAAAAAAATTCAAATCCTATCAAGACTAGATTGAAACATAATCAAAATTTAACAAGAAAATGTTTTCATAAATCCCTATTAATTTACACATCTAATTTGTCATTTACATTGTTACGATCCATTCTACTTTAATAGTAGTGGGTATTCAAACATGATAATGAGTAGAAGGTATGATTGTTGAAAATAAAGCTATTGTTGTTGACCCCAAACTAAACCAACAATGAACATTGCGCACCTACATTTGTCAACTATAAAGAGGATAAACTTGTATCAAAGCAAATAAGGAGCAATCAACAAATGGATAATGTTCAAATTAATTAAAACATTAATTCAAAAGTTTAAATTCTTAAACAAGATGTTTTTGCATCATTCACAGTAGTAGTGAAAATCTCATGAATCATTTGGATCTTCTCACCATTGGATTGTAAATATGTAGCCCAAAAAATAGTGAAACCCAAGGAATCAAAACACAAATAATCAACATCGAGTGTGTTCAAGTCCAACTAACATGCTTGCCATTTCAAATGCATTGTGGTATGAATATAAATAACTAGATCGTGGAATTATTTCAACATATCAAACACGTACTTTGTGGTAGGATTTGAGTAATGAAAATAAAGTTGTCCTTATCAAATTTTGATGGTTGAAACATAATCACAAACAATTGCGTTTCATTTTTGTGCAAACTTGATTAATGCATGGATTGTTTCCAACATGGGCAACAAACAATCAAGAAAAATCAATAAATTCACATTGCACAAAAAACCAAAATTAATTTTGGCAGTAAGGAGAGATGAATTGTCTTCGACCATTTTTGCAAGCAGTGGCATGTACATGGACATCACCCATTTTGTTAGACTAATCATGTTGGTCCAATATGTTTTCACATTCTCCAAAATTTTGTTCCCCTTTGCTTTCATCAAATTAATTACAAGTTTAAAAAATTCAAAGTGTCATTTTTGGTTGTGGAAAAAAGAAAGAAAGAAAAGGATTGAAACAAGTCCTCTATGTGTTTCGTTGTAAGGAGTTGAGACCAAGTTTGCATAATGAAATTCATGCAATGTGTCGAAGTGGATGCCTTCCAAATGAGGAGCAAATTTGTTTTTGATTTGTTGGCACCCCACTGTGGCACACCCCTCGGAAAACATTGACGCCATTAATTTCAAATGACATTAGTCTTGTAACAACATCTACATTAGAAACACTTGCATAGTTTTCCAAATCTTCAATGATAACTTTAGTCAAATTATTTGTGTTGCCTCCTTTAATGACTTGTTCCAAAAAAATTAATATATGCAAACGACACTACTATTGAACAACATAACAATGGATTGAAATCCATGATTGGTTATCCATTGTGATGACCTCATCACAAGAAAATGCAAGATATTTCAAACTTGCAATAACCTTTTCTAGTTTTTTATAATTTGTTTATGTAAACATGAGTTTGCCATTACCCAACTGGTAGAATTGCTCCAATAATTTTGAGGCAAAATGGGGACATTGAGAAAAAAAAAAGATTTCAAAACTTCAAATTTTAGCATAAGTCTGTTTTATTATAATAAATGCAATATTGTGATAAATTGTTGCCTATTTCTTCCCCTCTCCCCTTTCAAGCCTTCATGAATCACTTGTTTCATAATCATTATGCAACTTATTTGAAGGTAGATTCCCTCATTTTTTGCGTGATTACACTTGTTGATATAAAATTCACCTTCATTTTTGCCAATATGTGGCATGTCACAAACTACCTTCATTTTTCTTGCATGTTTTTTTAAAGTGTGTTGGACTTTGGTTTCAAAACATCCTTATTTTTAAAAAATAGACAAACAATGCATTTTACTCGATGTTTAGAAGGTTGTCTTGCTTGAACTTGTTTGAACAGATGGCATTAATCAAAATTTGGGAAGGATTAGTAAAGGAGATGCACTATTGGGATTTCTACAAGACTTAAAAAATTGTGACAATATTTTGTTTATTTTGCACCTCCCAATTGGTGCCATAGTGTTCAAATATGTTACAACAACGACTAGATTCTAGATGCACACAATATGATAAAAAAACTCAATTCGTATGATCGATCAATTTGCAACAAAACAAATTTAATACTCAATTTCACAAATAATAGACTAATGAATTATAGAGGTGATAATAACGAATTGCAATGGTAAAAGTAAAAACTTGAAAGCACATGAACACAAAAACGTTAGGAATACAAATTTTTTAATCAAATATCATACCTCAAATTGGTAACTTAACTTTTGAAACTTGTTGTGGTGTTTGCTTGATTCCTAAAGGTTATCGTTGTATCATGACGTATTACAACGCATCACATTAACAAGTGACGAAACTTGTGCATCCCACTATTAACTACCACTAAACTTTATAATATCAACGTCCTTTGTTTGTTGTAACTTTAGTTAACTTTAGTTCTTAACATTGATTACTAGAATTGGCCACTATTTATGTGTCTGATCTATAATAATCACAAGTAGTGACAATAACATACCTAAACCTTTGTGGTATGTTGGTGAAGCCATCCTTGTTTTACATGGTTGTTAAAAGATCAACCTAAATCAAATGGTGCAAACTAGCAACATGTGCTACGTGGATGATGATCGTAATTGACAATTGTAATGTGATTTAGGGTTTAAGGTGCAAGGTGACAAATCAACTCCACAACATCATGGATATGTGATGATATTGCAGTTAATAAAATAAAAATTTTCAATGAACTTCACACAACACTTTTTTTTCTTTTCTTTTTGATGATTTTTTGTCAATAAAAAAAAGGTTGATAGGTAGCATGTTACATACCCCCTAGCACCCATAGCGTGCCCAAAACATGGGACCCAAAATGTGTCTTAGAAGGGGGAGAAAGGTGGTCGACTGAAGGCAAAAGAGATGGATGAGAGGGGGATTACTTATTTGGGGAACAAACTAAACTAAATAAAAACTAGTGTGAATCCTGTGCATAATGCACAGGTGTGTTATTTCAACAATGTTTGGTTGATGTTTTTGGTTTTTTAAAAAACTTTTTCTTTTCAAACGAATGTCCGTGGCTCGAGCGCTGTTTTCGGGAGACAAGCTCATTGTCTCCGGGGCCCTATCTGGTCCGGTCTAGGGTAGGGTGGTAGGTACCTAGGATGATCCCGTGGCTTCAGCAGGCTCTATGACCTAGGCTAGTAGGTACCTACTATCTACCCTACAAATAACGGCGCGGTGAAATCACTGTCCGTCCGGAGTCACTGTCACAAACAAATAGACAGACAGACTTGCTAAATTAATAGATTAGATTGTTGGTGATTTAATTATTTGGACTAACTACTTTTTTCATTCATTCATCATTCATTCATCCATGGGCAGGCCACTATCACACTTCTCTCGAGCCTGTAATTTACTGGCCATGTATAACTAAAAAGCGAAATTAAAATTTAAAAGTGCTTTAAAAAGATTTTCTATAGCCATAGTTAGACCAAAATTTGAGAGAAAAATTCCAGATTTTTGTATACATGATTCAAGTAGGTAGCCAAAAATATAGCAGGATGTTTACAAAATTTTACTTTCATATTTAACTTTGTAGACAAATTTGGCTAAATCTCGTATGGATGATCGCCATTTTGGCTACACCACAAAATTGACCGAAAAAATAAAATTTGCTTCTTTCTGCTCCTCTCGTGTGCTTTGCATGTGTGTGTTCGTTTTGGTGTGGTTTTGTTTCGTGGGCTTTTGCGAAGGAATGTGCTCATCAGTGCAGGAAGTGCAAGTGTTGAGTGCAGGGCGCGGTGACCGCGATCCTCCTGCTGCTACAGCTTCCTCCAACTCCTTTTGCTGTTCGCAAGTCCCAAAAAATTCTTCTGCCCAAGGCTCTTGTTCCTCTTCTTTTTCTTCTTTTTTTTCTTCCGATAGTGCAATAACAGCAAGCTTGCAGACAGCAGTAATTAGTCAAGAAGCTGGGAGGACACAGAAACAGGAACAGCAACGACGACGACGACGACGACAACAACAGCAGCAGCAGCAGGTGCCGCGGGAAGCATGGAGCAATTTCCCAAGGGATTTGATGGTCGGAGCCATCCTGGGAGGAGTGGCGCACACCCTGGTGGCGCCCGTAGAGAGGGCCAAGTTGTTGCTCCAAACGCAGGACAGCAATATGGCTGTCATGCATGGCAAGCATACACGCTACAAGGGTTTGATGGATTGCATTGTGCGAATTGCCAAAAATGAGGGTATTCTCTCTCTTTGGCGCGGCAACATTACCAGCGTTCTTCGTTACTATCCCTCACTGGCGCTCAATTTTGCTTTCAAGGTTTTCCTCCTGCTCTCCTCCCCTTTTCATTGTTCCCAAAGCTTAAAGCTCCTTGCTCTTTGTTCTCATGCCTTGCCATGAATTGCAGAGTCCCCCCTCGGATCCTCTTCTCTCTTTATCCTCTCACTCTAGATTCTGGGCTTCCCGTCAAATCCTCATAAAGTAGCTTCCTCGTGGCTGGATTGTGCCCCGACATTGAAGGGTTCTCTGGAGGAAATCCAGATTGTACATATAAACTGTTTGAACCCTAGAAGATCCCACTACTGAAATATTCTGGATTCCCATTGCTCTTTCTGGGGCTCCTCTTGTTCTGTCCAAACTGACCACACCACAATAGTAAGCCCAGTCTTCTTGTGCTCTTTTCAGCTTATGCACAGTTTTTATCTTTTCTGCAGCCCTTGTCCTTTCTCTCCACATCCTTGGTTGGCGTGCAATCCATACCTGGATCCTACATGTGTAACTCTGTGTTTGACATGCCTTTCAAAACAACAGAGGTGAAGCAAGGCTTGATCAGAGAGGAAAACTGCACTAGCAATCTTCCACACCAGTTCCACAGCCAGAATTGCTCTGGCCTTGCTATCTGCCTTTTTTGCTGTATAAGTTTTTCATCTGTCCTTTATTCCCCCTCTGTATATGAGCAGAAATCTGTTGGTTTTTTCTAAATCTCTAGTGCTCCACACTGAGGCAAGAAGCCGCAACAAAAGCTGAGTAATGGAGCTACTGTAGACACATGCAAACTTGACTACGGTAAATGTGTGCCATATTCCAACAAAAGGTTGTCAAAAGCAAAGTACAGGAGGATCAGAGCAGAAACAATGGAAAGATGAGAGGCAATAAGTTAGAGTTGGATATCCATCATCAAAAGGCTTATTGGAGGTGACAGGGAGATACACCTCAGACAATAAATGTATCAGGAAAAGCTTATGAGCCATTTCAGCTTCACATCCATGCATCTTTCTGCAGTTACAACGCATAATAGGCTTATAGGTGGATCTTATTGTGTGGGAGAGGCTTTGTAGATAAAACTCCACTTGTCCTGACGAAGTATATCATTCTTTTTTGAGTTTTGTTGACCCCTCTGCATGTGCATGATCCTAGAGCTGGACTTGTTTGAGGTCTGTGATTTTGAGAAAAAGAGAGGTTCACCATTTTGCAGTAGGAGAGAAACAGATACTTCAAGCTTCTGACAAAATGCTTGTTGGCCTTTTAAGACGAAGGATCTAGCAAGCCTGGTTTTCTCTTTTGTAGAGCTGTATTCTTGGGTTCTGCACAAGTTTGTATTTCCTCGAGGTTGTCTTATGATATGCTCGATGATATCTTGCATGCTGTTACATTGGCTTTTCTTGTCAAAAGATTGCATTCACGGGCTTGAAATTCATGACATTGGTATGAGGGTGACATCTGGAGACTTTTCCAGGTATCCACATCTTTTGCAATGACCTTGTTTGGGAATGCGAGTCAATATACTGAAAAGGATGTGTTTATCTTTTATGCAGGATTTGTATCGGACAGTGTTGATGTCAGGTCAACCCTTTGAAGAGGGAACACTGTCTCGTGCTCCTGCAAATTTTCTGTCTGGGGCATTGGCAGGTTGCACTAGCTTGGTCTTTGTTTACCCCTTAGACATTGCACATACACGCTTGGCTGCTGACATTGGACATCGGGAGGTCCGGCAATTCCAGGGACTTGTGCACTTTCTCCAAACCATTTACCGGAAGGATGGCTTTCAGGGAGTCTATCGTGGCTTCCCAGCCTCAGTTCAAGGCATGGTGGTACACCGGAGTGTCTACTTTGGAGGCTTTGATACTGCAAAAGACCTTTTGGCCAAGAACACCAATGTTTCCTTTTGGAGACGGTGGCTAATAGCCCAGGCTGTGACAACTATGGCTGGTCTAGTATCCTACCCCTTGGACACAGTGCGCCGCCGAATGATGATGCAGGCTGGGCTTGAGAGGAATATGTATTATAACACGCTTGATTGCTGGAAGAAGATCTACTCGAACGAGGGAGTTATAGCCTTTTATAAAGGGGCATTGACAAACATGGTGCGGGGAACAGGAGCTGCTCTTCTTCTTGTGCTCTATGATGAGATTCAGAACTACATGCATTGGACAGGGCCCATTAAGTTGGAGCATTGTCATGAGTAGGGCACCCAACATATCAGCTGTATCTTGATTTATTGAGCAAAAGACCAACTAAGCATCTTTTGGGGGGTGAATTTTGCCACTAGCCCCGAAGTTTTGCTACATGATTAGATTTGACAGAGGCACAAATTTTCTAGATTTACCTCCTATAGCTCATGCTGCAAGTCAACAAGGGTCCTCTGCTCTTGGATGTCGAGCCTCAGCAGCCTGGACTAAGGTCACCCTTGGATTTGCAATATGAAGCTGCATCGATTTACAGGAAGCATTTAGTAGCCAGGCTATGTTGAAAATGGAAGGAAAGATTCTGTCAGGTCTACCAAGAATCGAAGGGAAAACAACTCAGAGAGATACATGGGTGCATGACATTGAAACAATTGGAGACACTTGAAAAATGGGTGCCTCATGACTGTGCTCTTTCTCCAATTTTCTCCCACTTTACATCAAAGGACTTTCAAGAGCTCTTATCCCCTTCCCTGCCCCCAAAGATGAGAGAACAGAAATCATAAACCAGAGAGGAGTTACCTGCATTCAATGCTCAATTTCAGTGTTTCAATTTGAGTCATTGCCTCCTATTCTCACCTCAAACCTGAACTGCAATTGTCATGGGCTCCTTGATTGCTTCTCTACACCATCTCATACCGAGCAAAAGGTTTTGTGGATTGGTATCATTGTATTGATTGGCAATTCAACTCCTGGTGCAGATTTCCCTCTGGCTTGTTTGTTAAAAAAACTCATATTGACTTTCTCCTTGAGGGCTATATGAAGTGCAACCATAGCCCATATGCCATCTCTTGCACAGTGATTTTTCAAAGATATTCATATTCCTCCATTATTCAATCCTCCCAGCATTTTTTGAGCTGCTAAAGAAATGCAAGTTGGGATTGCATGATCCCAAGTTAATTGATTTGACCTGGGTTGCAACTTATGTGTGGTGATGGTTATCCTAACCACTTAATTAATAGAGGCTTATTATGGAAATATGAAATCCAACTGTATATTGTGAATATCAACATTTTTTTGTGTAGAGGAGCCCAAACTGAGGACGAAGTTGAGAACTCAGGACGAAAATAATAGATCTGAAAATGCCAGGGCACCAAACTAGATCTAACTTGGTATTCACAGGAGTTTCACCCCAAGTTTTAGATCTCCATTGCCTTGTGCCTTTTACTGCTGGTCATATTCTTCATTTAATCAAAGGCTTCTTCAGAACAAGATCGTTCAAGTCGTCTGAACTGATGGCCCAGTTGCATGAATGGGTACCCACTTTGGCTCAATTTACAGCTACACAGAAATCAGGGATGAAAAACAAGGATTAGAAGGTCAAACTAGGGCCCAAAGACAGGGTGACTTTGCAGATAACTCTTTATATTTTACCCATAATCTTTGAGCTCAAAAGTGAGGTTCACACAGGGGCCATAATCTAAGTTTACAAGTCCACAGGTCATATCTGCCACATAAGCATTATGGATAAGTCCCAAAACGATTGGCTACCTGCTGGAACTCAAGAAGGCAACTAGGACATCCTATTGTCCAGATGACACGTCAGCATCCAAGGAAGCTTGCTGAGTATATCTAGTTGACGTAGGATTGAACATGTGTCAAGAAATAGTGAATCCTGACCCTTAAGGGGTTTGGAGCTATTGCACACTCCCCTACCCAAAATCCAAACCTCAAAAGGCTCACACGTGATTAGATTATTCATTTATTTTTCATTGGGATAATTTACAGCAAACCGGGCCTATAGAGAAACTAGCATTTAATGAATAACAATTAATCCAAAAATCTAACACTATGAGATCTCTCTCTTTGAATTCCATATTAGCCTGGGTAACTTAGCAGTTGAAAATTATTGTTACCAATCCCAAATGGGAAGGTGGTTTACATTTGGGATTGTCAGATTGGGTACCTAGTTAAGGCCACTGGCAATTAATTGAATAAATGGATACTAAGTTAACTACTAAGTTAATAAATAGTGTGCTAAGTTATTAAATAGGTACTTGCTAATTAATAATTTAGTTATAATTGCGCCGGGTTATTTATAACAGCCGCCAAATAATTACAGGAGGAGTATATATAATATTTATTAGGCTTATTGATTTGGGGATTTTATAAATGATTTTATTCAAAGCCAAATTGATGACTTGATTACGAAGTCGAGATTCGAACCCTTAACCGATTGCAAGGTCGGTAGTGTTCACTGCTAGTGAATTGTGGGTCGCAACCATTGGACTAGTAGGTAGTAAATTCCATCAGGTAGGTATCTAGACAAGTAGGTTAGTTTCACACACGAAGGACGCACGCACGCACAGAGAGAGCTGCAAGCGCAGTGCACATCACAAAGTCTCATCGCGCTCGCTTTTCTTCCGTTTCTCCGCGCACAATCTGTTGCTCTTCTTATGGAGATTATGATAATAAACGGATCCCGTTCGTGTTGTCGATCTCAGAGGAACTTTATTAGTTTCAAATTACGTTTTTTGGGTTCATGTTTCCAAAGGATTTTGCCGTTGATCTTTTAGGGTTTTCATTTTCCTTGTAAACTAGACCTTGGAAGTACGAGAACAGAGACGGAGAGTTTGCTCGTTCGTCTCGGCGATTGGATTTTTGATATTTTGTTCAGGATTTGCGTTTTTTTGTTTTATTTTTCCTCGAAGCGACGTAACTCTTATCGCGGTATTTTGAGACTTTCGTTCTGTTATTGGGAAGTGCAGCAGACTGGAGGCAGTCAGGGAGGGCGTGAGGGAGGTTTAGTTGTGTCGTTGAAGAAGGAAGAAGAGGGAAATGGCGCACAAGAAAAGGGTTAAGATTAGTAGACCGCGGCATCAAAAGGTTTTGTAATTTTGGATCTTGGTTTTTGCCCCATTCTGTGTGTTGTTGCTACTGTGGGAGAAATTGGAGTTTTGTGATGTGTAGAGGTGAAACTGCTTGTCTGCTTGCGAGTATTAGGGTTTTTCTCTTTCTTTAGGGAAGCACGCTGGCTGCGGTGCTGTTAACGGTCTGGGAAAATAAAACTCTTTGCAACAATGTTGGGTGGCGATTTTGTGCTTCCGTGTGGATTGTTGACTTGATTTGCGTCATTTTGATTGTGAAATGGGGTCAGGAAAAGAAGACCTTGGATATCGCCGATTTGAATGAGCAGTTGGATTTGTTAGGTCTCAAAATATGCCCTGTTACTGCAGATGGCAACTGTTTTTTCAGGTAGTCTTCTTCATGTAATTTGAGCTCCAGCTTTTTATTCTAGGTTTCTTTTCTTAATTTTTTTTTTGGAGTCTTGAAGATGGTGGAAAAAGAATTGGTGAGAGGAAAAATTAGGTCAGATTGCTGACTTCCAATTGCAGTATAGAACAATCTCACAATCTATCCATGATTGGTTTTTCCACAATGAGCAGACTTAGGTCAGATCCCTAGTATTTTTTCTGGTGTGTTTCTGGACAGGATGATATATTCATGAGTCAGAGGTAAAAAGAGCTTGCCCCTGACTTACATAGAGGGATGAACTCAAGAGCAATCGAAGAATGCAGTGTTTGATGAGCAATGGGTGTGAGTGCCACTGAGCAGAGCTATTGCAGATCAACTAGATGGACAGGAGGAGCAGCATGCCAAATATCGACAATCAGTTGTTGATTATGTGCAGGTACAGTGCATGTTCATTGGCTGCTGTAATTCTCTGCAAAGAGCTCTCGTTATCATGTAGTAGTGGCAGCGCGATTAACAAAGGCGCTGTATGGCTTACACCAGAGCCGTTATTGTCCCTCTTGTCTTTTGTTGATCAACGCTCATCTGCGTTCATCATATGTAGGAGCATCGAGAGGAATTTGAGCCGTTTGTAGAGGACGAGGTGCCCTTCAATGAGTATTGCAGTGCCATGCGGGAAGATGGTACTTGGGCAGGGCACATGGAACTGCAGGCGACATCCCTAGTTACAGGTTGCAATATTTGTATTCATCAGGTAAAAGCAGCCATTCTTTTATCAGAAAGAATATGGTTTTACAGTAGGCAAATATTGGACTCAGATGTTACAGCTAATTACTACTACAACTTCTGTGCTTCTCGTGCTTTGCAGCTCAAGACTCCCAGATGGCACATTCGCAATTTTGAAAGTGTTGATACTTTTACACTGCATCTGTGAGTTTTCCATGTCCTTCAGTTCTGCCATTTGGTTTTGCATTGGATGGGTGGGTGTGTATATCATATAGTGATGAACTGTTCGTTCTTCATTTTGAATCCGCTCATTTTATGGGTTCAAGTCCAGCTGTAGCAGTCAGTTCTGGATGGCAGCTCATATAATTATTTACTTCATGAGAAATGTCTCTAAAAACATTTAAATAGCTGTTTTCAGTTGTCTTCAGAGGATTTATGAGTTTTGAAAATTAATTGTCATTGATGGGAGTTGTGCTTCCAAAGCAGATCCTATCATGATGGGGAGCACTACAATAGTGTTCGGAGATTGGACGATGATGGAGGATGTCAGGCAAAACCCATCAGCATTGAGGTGAGGAGTTTGTATTCATTTAGTTCATAAACTATTTTTGTATGTTTGATGAAGCTAGATCTTGAGAGGTTAGGCTCTCCCCTTCTGGAGGCGCTTTGTCAAACAATATGCTCATGAGCAGGAGCATAGTTGACATCTTTCCCAAGCAGTATTATGTCTACTTGTTGAATGCAGGGGGATAGCAAGCCTTCCGCTAAGCCACCACCATTGCCCAAGGACAAGGTGAATTATGGAGAATGGGATGTGAAATCTGTGATGGAGAGCACTAGTTGCAGAAATGTAGACAAAGTGCAGGAAGTGAGTCTCTTCTTTTTCTGATTAGCTCAACTTCATTGGTTCTGTCTTGAGCAAGAAATGTCTGGTCTTCACTGGAAATGTGCACTTGCAATGGCAGGCTGTCTTTGGAAGTGCATGAGCTGTTTGTGAAGTAGGAACTAGGTATGTTAGATGGACAAGGTACAGATAAGATGAGGTCCAATGGGAACAATTTAGATAGCAGTCCTCTTTCAATGCAGGGTTTGAACTTAGTCATTGGAGTGGTCCTGTACATGGAGGAATTGCATATGATGCTCTCATGGTAAGGATTGGCATTATTTCTTCACATGAAATCCAAGATGAGCCTGGCTTTGTTGCAGTACTGTGGAACATCTAATAGATTTGGTGTGGAAACTTTACTTATATGTATCAAAACATGAAACTTTTGTTGCAAAAATGGTTACAGGTTGGGGTGTGAACAAATACTTTAGGCAGTGGGGTGAAGACAAGTGACATCTTGAGTTCTGATTAGGTGTTGTTGTGGTGAGGGGATATGGACAGGTTTTGCAAGGGGTTGATGGTGATGCAGATGCAGCAGTTGAGATTCTGATAGCGGAGTGTAGTGACGTTAGTCCTGCTTGCTCCTGTGAGAGAAGTTCCCACTCTTCAGAAGCCAGTGGTATGCTCCCACCCCCCTTTTCCTGGCATCTTCTTCCAGCAGAACTTAGTGGAGTACTTCTTCCAGCAGTTTGCTTCTCTTTAGTAAATTCAGATTGCATCAACTCAGCATTTGTGGTTACATATTTTATGTTAAGAGTCTTAGAGATTTTCTGGTTGGTTGGTGCAGGTGAGACTTGTTGCAACAGTTCATGTACAACAGCACAGGGTGGTGATAACATTCCAATGACATCAGAGGGTTCCTGCCTTGTAAGCAAAACTCAACAAAGGCCTGCTTTTGATGCAGCTGGTCAAAATGCAACCTTGCCACTGAAGGTATGATGGTCACTGTCTGAAATCAAAATCAGGGGGGTGCAAACTTTGAAATGGGTCTAAAGTTACTTCTGGCTTTGATTGATGACATTGTTTTTCTGTTACCTCCATGTTGGTGAGCAGTTTCTCTGCAGTCTCAAAGGTGACAGGCAGTGAGATGTGTCAGTGGTTTATTGTGGCACAGGGTTCAGCTATGCACAAGGCATGCCTCTGTGGGTCTAAACGCAAGTACAAGTCTTGCTGTGGTACCCAATGTCCAAAGCTTACCATAACTTCTGTACGAAGGTTGTTCTATCTGACTCATTTAAGTTTCCTAACACAATTTGAGTTACGTTCACATGTGATGTTTCTGCTTGAATGAAACATTTAAAATTGTGTGTTCTAGCCCTGTGCAATATATCAGCAGCTCAGTTTCTATCATTATTCTTTGCTAGGAACAATATTTGTTCATCTGCTGGTCTGAAATCTGCACCATGAAACCCAGCATGCCCTGCTCTTGACTGGTTCAATTTTGGCCTAGAACATGCTTTGGAAACTCATTCCACTTGTATATTGGGAAAGTCTATTCATTTCCAGGGTGATGTTCACATACCTGTGCTTGTGTTTGTGCAGGATGGATGAAGTGCGATCACATAGGCTTAGGAAGCAAAGGTTGAAAATGGCAAAAGATCATGCCAATGAGCCTGTGCACAGTAATGTTCCTCAGGCTGTTGATATGGGAGCTCTTTGCATTTGAGCCAGAGATATCTTTTGAGAGCATGCTGACCCAGGATAGACTTTACAACAGAGTTATGAAAAGTTTTGCTGCACCCAAAGTGTTTGGCGGGATTTACCATTGTTAGTTGGTAGAGGACAGAACTACAGGGATGGGAGATTCAGGTTCCAGGTTAATGTAGTCATGTGTAACTAGATTTGCTTTTTTGTACATTATTAAATTGAGGGGAATATGTAATGTCAGCAGGGTTTCCAAACAAGAATTGTAATGCATATTTTAGCTTTTACACACAACATTGCAGTCAGTTAATGCATTCACTCTGGTGGATCAGTAATCCTTTAGTTTCATCAAATAGTGACTTGGTATTGTTGAACAGTTTGTACAGAGATATTCCACTTTGCAGCAGCATTAAATCAACAGTAAATACCTGCCATCTTGAGGATGCAATCGAAGCACTTGTTTTGCAATGCATTTTCTCACAACATATCACCATGTCTACATGCAGCAAGAAAATGAAATGGAAGAATAGAAATTTCATAGTGCATTATTTGAAAGAAACTGTGCCAAACACTGAGTGTGTCCAATAAGAGAAACTGGACAAGTGAAGTGTCCTACTGTTGTTACAGTCATGAAATTCAAGTGAGAGTACTTCATCTACTAGGCCTTAGTAACACAAAATCTCCTTTCATTATTGAACGAATCTTCCAAACTCCTAGAAGGTAGAAGGTTTGATGATCTTTCATTATGAGGAAGGTGAAGCATTTCCTCAGCCATATTGATATTTCAAACAGCCATTTCTTTTATAAGATGCAGCAAAACAATGAATAACTAATCAAAGTTGGCTTTCTGCAGCAGTAGTTACCAAAACAAATGCTCTCTAATCTGTCATGAGCAGAGGAGTAGCACCTGATGGTGTTCTATAGTTGTGAGGTTGTTGACAGCTTGAAGAATGATCCTCTTGTAGGTTTATGTGATCCTCCATCCTGAACAGCATCAAAGTGCGCATGCTCCAAAATCAAGCCCATAAGAGCTAGAACCTCAGCAGCATTCCCTTCAAATCTGATATGGACACACAACTCTATAAATAATGTTGAAACTACTATCCTGCAGGACCAAAGAGGCACATCAATATCAGCAGATGCTGACAGGTGTGTCAGAAAACTCACAACATAGTTCCAAAGGTTGCAAGATAATCTTCCAGGAAGGGAGGGATATTGGAACTAGATAATCACCACAAAGGGATATTGGAAGTGCGGCATGGACAGGAATGTGGCCACAACATGGATTTGTCATTAGGTTCCTCTCCCTCCTCCATTTCTTCTCCATGTGCAACTGTACAACTTCTTCCACAGAGGATCCCACTACATTACAACTGCAGAAAAGCTCTGGTAGAGCACCAATTGCAGCAGGGCTGCTTCATGGATTCGAACCTTTGCTTTGTATAGGATGATGAGGAGATTCCTTGGAAACTAACACGAGAGTAACCAGCAGCTTGTGAACCACTAAGCTTTCCACTAGGCTATCAGTAATCAAAGAAGTCCATCATGATGGGTGATAGAAAGACCTCCTTTAGACAATGGGAATCTTCACAATGTAGAGAATCTGTGTGCATCTAGGTCTTGGGGAAACAATGCAATAGAGCCAACTGCCCCCAACAAACCAAGAGAGCACAACCAGCCACTTTGATCTGAACTTTGATTTGACTTGGGGCATCTGAAGTGTTATACACAACATGCTACATAAAAAAAAAGATAAGAATTGGACAGACAGGGGACCACAACCAAAGGCATGTGAGTTGAACCAAAGAAGACGAATAAAATGCAAGAGAGGGAAGGAACAGTGGGTACATATGGGGAGAACCAACGGATGTTGTGCAGTTTGTCATTGCCACACTTACAGTGGAAGTCAAAATTGTGCTGTAGAAACAATGACTTTACACATTTTACAAGGTGCTCTTTCCAGAGTCTTAATTCTCTAGATAGGAATATGCAGGCTTCCTTCTGTGAGAGACTTGAGAAGCCATGATGTGTTACTATGTGAAACAGCAACAGCAAGCATTTCACCATCCTAAAACATCTGGCTCAGGTGCAAGATGTAGAGTGACCAATTGCTGAAAGTGGAGCAGAAAGCTAGGACACAACACCCTCTGGTCATCAAGGTTTGTGGAAATCTTACAAATGGAAAAAACAAAAGCCAAAAGGATTTGTGTGCAAGATCCCAAAGCAAATTATTTTTCTTGTGGACAGCTTGTGGAGCTAGGCTTCAAAATTACGGTGGGTGATTTTCTTGAGGACCGTGACTTGTGCTCTAGCACCAGCTGATCAGCAAACCAATCAAGGCGCTCCCGATTGCTGGCAATCAGAGGCATTCGACCTCCAAATGGTAGGTGCTCCATGCTCTTGTGATCGAGGACTTCATCTGCCAGCTGCATCAGTCTCTTTGTGTAAGTATGACTTCCAGCATCCATCTCTGCAGATGATCTGCTATGCAAGCCTGACATCTGTTCCAATACACCACCATTGTGAACATCAGTCCAAACCCCAAACAATTGTTTTGATGTCAAAATCATTGCAACCATACATACAGCTAGTTCAGACACACAAGAGGCAAGCAAGAGAGGGAGAGAGTAGACACAGGACCAGTGCAGGTGGAATTGCTTTCAGACTTTCCAGACCCTCAAGGATAGAATTTTCCTTTGCATCAGCAGCTTTGTGTAATTGTTGCATTCCACAATTTGAAAGCATACAAGAAGAACTCTAGACTGCATGCTTTTTGCTTGCAGTGCACAATGTTGCAGGCTCAAGAAGAAGCAGGGGATATGAAACACCATCTTGAAAGCACAACCCATCATACCTGAATGCGAAGATACTGTTGCCGGAAATCGCCAAATGACATGCTGATGGTATGATCTACCATATCAGAAATGCTGTCAAGGACAATATTGGCAATGGGTTTCACCCACTGAAATGCTCCCCATCCCCGCACTGTGTTGTAGGCGTAGGGCTGGTCCATCTGCCCCGTTCCAAGAGACAGGACCAGCAAGTCGTTCACTCCTTGTACCCGAGGAAACTCCAGCTTGTTATGCAGCACGTGAGTGACGGCGGCTGCTGTGGGATTGTGCATCACAACCCCGCCATCCACAGCGGTACAAGAGGTGTTGCCGTCCACGGAAGTCATGTAAGCGGGTTTGAACAAGGAAGGCACGGCAGTAGTGGCTCGACATACTTCCCACAGGTTGAAATTCCACGTCTGATTCTCCAGAGCGTCGGCTCTGGAAAACAGAAACGGTCCTGCAGTGGCGAGATCGTAACAAGGGATGAGCACTGGCTTCATTGTATCTCTCAGTGTCAGAGGTCTTCCGTCGCGTATCAAGTATTGTTTCAACAATGCCTCCAGGCGCTTGCTGGAGAATCTGGGGCGCATAAGCCCCCGCAATCTGGACCACATTCTTGATGTCGGAAGAAGCTGGTTGAAGAAGACACTCCTTCCTTTCTCGGCAATCAGCTTCCAAGTCTCCTCCGCTGTGAACAGGGGCCTATTGTTTGTATCGCACGCACAAAGCATGGTTGCCAGAATACCGCCTACACTAGTCCCGGCAACGACATCAAAATAGTCAGCAATGCGAGCTTCAGAGTTGCCACTCTTGCGCTTCAGAAGCTCCTCCAAGTACGCCAACACACGCGCTGGTATGATACCCCTCAACATCCCGCCGCCTCCATCAATACTGAGAATACAAACCTTGCCTCTCTCTCCTCCTCCACTCTCCCATAGCTGCTGCGTAGCTGCTGCTGCTGCTCCTCCTCCATACTCCTTCACGTGGAAACAATCCCGGTGCAAACACTCGTTATCATCTTCACCAACTGCTGCTGCTGCTGCTGCTGCTTGCCATTCCACTCCCGGCATAATTCTGAACTCAATCAGAAGAGAAAAACACACTCCCTCTTGAAAAAATCTTTCCCTCGCCTCCCAAACTAGTAACGTCTAGCCGTCGTCAAAACACACACACGAGTTCCACGCCTGCCCAGTCTTCTTCTTCTTCTTCTTCTTATTCTTAAAAACAATCACGCACTACTACTACTACACAATCTCCACAACAAACACATATGAACAACGACGAACATCACACCGTCTAATCTTCAAACAACCTCCAACAAAACACAAAGCGGACCAAAAACACAAACCAAAGAAGATATATGTATACTCCACACCACCAGCAACAGCGGTCCAATTCATTCTACCGTTCCAGTCTCCTCCTGCTGGTCTTCAACGGAATACTAAAAACTAAGGAGGAAAGCAGCACCAAGACACACAAGAAACACACACACACACACACACACACAAATGTGTTGTAGAGAAGACGAAGGAAAGGCAGCCAGCGAACTCGCTCTTGTTGTTTTTGTTGTTGTTGTTGTGGCGGAGGCAGAAAGGAAGGAAGGAAGAACGTTGAGAACATTGCAATGGCGACATATACAACGCACTCTCAACGCAGCAGCAATGCACTCTCAACGTAAAAAACATAAAAGAAGAAGAAGAAGAGGAGGAGTTCCTTCGGGGAGGGGGGTGGCCCTCCTTTCGTGCCAAACCTTGTTTTGGCTGGTTATATATATAGCCAAAAAGAGAAATTCAAAATTCAAAGTGGTTTTGGGAAATTTTCAGTAGCCATAATTCGACCAATTTTTAAAAAAAAAATCGCCAGAGTTCTTCTATACCTGCATAACCACGTAGGTAGCCAAAAATACAGAAGGATTTAAAAAAACAATTGGCTCGTTATATTGTAGCCAAAAAACGAAAATAAATAAATATTATAAGTCCTTTTTGAGATTTTCGATAGCCATAATTCGACCAAAATTTAAGAAAAATTGCCAGAGTTCTAAACCTACATGGTTCAAGTTGGTAGCCAAAGATACAGAAGGATGTTTGAATTTGTTTTCGGTGGCTATATATATATATATATATTGCCAAAAAACGAAATAAAATATATTAAAAATGCTAAAATGAAAAGTTCTTTTTGAGATTCTCGATAGCCATAATTCGACCACAATTTAAGAAAAAATTGCCAGAGTTCTATACTTACATGGTTCAAGTAGGTAGCCCAGGATAGAAGGATGTTTAAGTTTTTTTTCACTGGATATATGTAGCCAAAAAACGAAAAAGAAAGTGCTAAAATTAGAATTGTTTTTTGAGATTTTCAATAGCCATAATTAGACCAAAATTGAAGGAAAATCGCCAAATCTATACCCACATTGTTCAAGTAGGTGTATCCAGAATGTATCCAGAAATATAGAGGGGTGTTTTTTTGGGCTATGTATTGCCCAAAAAAACTAAGAGTACTAAAATTACAACTATTTAAAAAAGGATTCAGTAGCCATAATTCGACCACAATTTAAGAAAAATCGCCAAATTTCTATTCATGGTTCAAGTAGGTATAGCCAGAAATATAGAATGATTTCTTTTTTCTGGTTGGCTATTGATAGCCGAAATATATATATCAAAAATTAAAAGTGCTTTCTGATTTTGAATAACCATAATTCGACCCTAATTTAAGAAAAATCGCCAGATTCTCATACCTACATGGTTCAAGCAAGTAGGTAGGTGGTAGCCAAAAATATAGAAGGATGTTAAAAAAACATTTTTACTTTCACTTGTAGCCAAATTTGGCTAAATCTTCACTTTTGGCTACATCACAAAACTGACTGGAAAAAACATTGGGTTCAAAAGTGGGGTTCAAAAATAGCATCTTTTTTTTTAAATTCTTTTTGTGGCGGCACCAAGTTTTGTAACCCCGTTCACACAAAACCCCAAAAATAAAGTTTATTAGGTACGACCTTGCTATAGTACCCTTGGGGCAGCTTCAACAGGTCACTAAAATTCTGTTATTTTCAGAATTTTCAATACTTTCACAAAAACAAAAAATAAAATTCAAAGACCAAAATTTTGCAAAGGAAATTTACCAAGTATTTCAACCCCCAAAATTATTGGTCGGGTAGTGCTAGAGGCCGAGGCCATGACCACTATTGGAATAAGGGCCGATGCAAGGTGAGGTGAGGTGGAGCCGAGGTGAGCTCAACCCCGAGTAATGCCCACAACTAAGGGCATTATATGGCATAAAATCAACAATTTTTTTCCTTTTTTTCCCCATGATACCCTTTGGGTATCCACCAGGTATCACGGCAACAAAACAAAAGAAACTAGTGCTAGATGCGGGCGTTTTGCTTGTTGAAATGTCCCGTGGGTGGGCTTTTTATGTCCCATAAGAGCACCTCCGAACACACTAAAAAAATTTTGTTGAAGGTTTTTACGATTAGGTTTACAAACCCTTAAAACAAAATCCCCATTCATTATATACCCAGGCCCCTTCAGGTGCAACCTAATAGGTAGAAGATGAGAAATACCATAATAACAATAATAATAATACCTTGATAGGTAGCTTCAAGGCTCTAATAATATTAATATTATTATTTTCACAAATGTTGAAAATATCAAAGTTTGTGGCTTTTTTCAAACACCAAAATTGTGTGAAGGAAAATATTGAATTTTCAAGAAATTTTAAATTTTGTGGAAATGAAGATTTCAAATCTAATTCATTTCATTATTCCACAAACATGTGTTGAAGTTGCCTAGGTAGGTATTTAGGTAGGTAGGTAGGTAGGAGGGATTTGAAATTTTTATTTTTGGAAAGAAAGAAAGTAAGAAAGGGGAGTTAAAAAATGGCACCAATTTTTTTCAACCCCACCCACACAAAACTCCAAAAAATATTTTTAGCTTTGGGGGATTCAAAGGGGGGGGGGTCCAATCAGTGATTTTTTGGGGGCAAAAATTCAGCATTTTGCTATTTTTTTAAAAAAAGGTCCCAAGCAACATGATCAAGAAATATTTTTGGAAATTTTCCAAAAAAATCGCCATATTTCAAGGAAGAAAGTTATGTACTCGCCAAGACTTTTTGGGAGAGTTGGGGCGGATTTTTAGCTTTCTTATTTTGAAATGGCGCCATATTTAGATAATAGGGTTGAGTGGTTTTCATGAACATGTAATGTAATAGGATTCTTAGATTTTCTACTTCTTTGTTTGTGTTGTAGCCAAATTTGGCTAAATCCTCTTGTGGCTAAACACTGGGTGTCCAATGCTAGGTAGCACCAAGTTTTTCAACCCCACTCACACAAAACCTGAATTTCTTACATGAAAATCCATTCATTTGATTATGTGTGTGTATATATATATATAGAAATAAAATTTAAAAAAATTTGCTTTCAATTTTCTCATGTAACATCATTAACGACCATCCCAAAAAGGATTTGCCATTAATTGGCAACATGTTTATAAAAAAACTATTCAAAACCATAGGAAACTAGCAAAATGATTATCGCAAAATTAAAACTTGTGTCCAAATGTGGCAATTGTTTTTGACAATAAAATAAAATAGAATCTTGATAATTTGATGATTTTTCAAAAAGGGAATTTGCAACAAAATATTTATTTTTATTTTTTGAGGTCATAAAAATTGCCAAAAAAATTTACCACCAAAACAAACTACTAGGTGAGCCTCGATGCAATATATACATTCATATTATTGTATTCATAGTAGTTGTAGTAGTGGGGTGAGGCTAGGCCGGGCCATATGTACTTAAAATTTTGTTGCATTGTAGTGTGATGAGGACGGGGGCCATAGGTACTTTACATAAATTATGTTGCATTTGTATTGTGTTGGGGCCGTTCATACTTCAATAAATTGTTGCATTGTCATGTTATTGTTTTGGGTTCATACATACTTTCGTACACCAAAAGATCGAAAAGAAGAAGAAAAGGGAGACATGCAATTGGCCACCAACTAAGTTTAAGTGGCCGACTCTTCACTTTGTAAGGCCTAGCTCGAGGTGCCCTTGTGCTATAGAGATATGGTCACTTACTTAATTGCTATAACAAATGCACATTGCAACCAAGGGTTTTTTTTAAAACCAATTTTGTGATATTGAAAATTAGGCGAATTTTTCCCCCAAAAAGGAAAACTAATTGAACTTACACTAGGTTTTTATTTATTTATTTTTTAAATCAAAATTTCCCCAATTGTTTTGTTGAAAAAATGACAAAATATGTCAAGAAAATAAACATCAGTTAGGACATAGGTGCCCAAACATGTCCAAAGATTGACCCTAGGTGGGATAGAGAGGTTAATTGATGAACACTTCAAAGGCAACCATAGTCGCAAAGCTCACTAAGCCACAAGTCTATTTGTACAAAGACTTAAGGTTAGTTCACACCTAGGGTTAATGTACCTTAGGGTTAAATTGTATAAAAGTGATAGGACTTTATTCCACCCATGTTCACACTTCACATCTACTCGTAATTACTAATGATCAATAGTTATCCATTACTTTTGTTCACATGTATGTAAGGATTAGGTTCAATTTTGTAATATTGAGAATTTGGTAAAATTTTCTCATATGATAGGAAAATTAATCAAATTTGCACTTTAAAAACACAACTTTCTAAAAAGAAATTTCAGGTTTTTTTTCCAAAAAATGACAAATTTAGTTGAAGAAAAAAAAATCATTGATAGAGGGGTATATGGTAATTGAACAAATTACTAATAAACTATTGTTGTTCACAATAATAGCTATGATCCTTATTCAAGGAGATTGATGATGATAATGAAGTTGAAGTAAATTTTTGCTGCAAACCTCTAATGAGAATCACTCTAGTCTTCAAATGATAAATTACCTTTGTTCATAGGTGCTAATAATAGGGGCAACTTGTGAATCTATAAATGAAACAAGGTTATTTGATTTTGTTTGTTTGTTGCAATGTTAAGATTTCTAAAATTATGGAGTCTCTTGACATGCTCTTTGATATTATTGGAAAGCCCTTGATGAGGAAGGGTGCATTGAGTTGGTTTTATAATGTGTCGACATACAATCAAAAAGTTTTTGAATATTGAATTTTTAAAGTAAAATTTTAATTAAATAAAAGCTAAAATTTTAGTGGAATTTGGGTGTGTTCTTGGTAATGTTGGAAAGCTCTTAGTTATTAAGATTCAGTGAAAGTGAGTTGCAAAATTTTAGATCTAATGTGAAGGATAGTAGTAAGCTTTGAATAATTTTTGTCATTGGAAATTTAATCCAATAAAAAAAAAAAATTCGAAAAAAAATTTAGTTGGGTAACCAATTCACATTTGAGCCAATGACATGTGTTAAACTAGTTTGAATTTATTTTATCGCCTTGTAATTATCATGCTAAATATCTCCTAGTGATAATAGGTGAAGTTTTAATATGCCACATCAAAAATTACTTCATTTCAGCTATTTATCAATGAATGCAAGTATACGTGAATAGAAATATGTTACCATAATGTTACAAACATGTTATTCCAAAGTGCGAAAATATAAGTTATGCAATGCCAAAACATGGTTTTCAAACCTTGTTGTCACCCCCGGCCCCCCCAATTGTACATGGAGTCCTTTAGTCACTTCAAGTTGTGGGTAACATTAAAGTTGCAATGTCAATTACAGTGCTTGCGTAGAAAACTAGACAATCTAACATGGCCTCATAGTCATGGGAATCCACCTTTCAAAACAATAATGTCCATGTGTTAGATTTGATTTGGCCATAAAAGCAATTATGATTTTTTAAAAATACTAAATAATAGTGGGCTGAATAACTAAACATGAGTCTCCCATGATATTTGTTATTGTCAATTTTGTGTCAATTTTATATTTAATCCACATACATTTTTCATTCATGAAAAAAATTCATTAAATTTAAGACAAAATTTTCTCTTCTCTTTTGCCAAATCAAAAATCTGAACCTACTTGGAATGAGCTTCACTATGACAAATGTGCAAACAAGCAATAACATTATCAATGAAAGAGGGTTTGGAGCAATAATTGTTCAAAGAAAGTAAAAGCAAATTTTTCATCACCATGAATTGATCATTGAACATGATGGGTGTGAGTGATAAGATATGTACAAGAAAACTAGGAGAGTAGTTAAAAGCACAAGAGTAAAAACTACAAAGCATGAATGCTCTTTGCAAAGGCCGTAAAATCACATTAACACAATGCAACTTATTGGGCAATTTGGGTTTCAAGCAACAAAATTCAAAGTCAATTTCATAGGAATGATGTGTAAGGAAGGTGTAATGACCCATTACTCAAAGGTGCATGATGGCAATGGCAATGGGAATATTGTGTTCCAACAACTTGCAACACCTAATTGCCATCACTAGAAGGTAGTTTTTGTTTTCTCTTTAAGGTATTGTGTTCACATGGGCATTAAATGTCCCACCTCTTTAATGACTTCCCCACCACCATGGAGCCATCAAATGTGGTGAAGCAAAGTGTTATTAGGATCCTTGGCTACACCCCTTCCTTGTGACCTTCTTTAGTACATGTGTTGATTATACCTCCAATAATTTCTCCTTTACCAATGCACATGAATGTGTATATTGTCTCTTTAAAGTTTGCCCTTTTGTCATGGAAATGAAAAGTCATGAACCTAACCTTGGACACACAAACAAACATTCCTTCCCCATGATGAATGAGTCTTGAAATCACACAAAAACTTAGGCTCAACCACACAAGACCTTGACATTAAGAAACTAAAAGAAATGCAAGTTCAAGAAGGAAATTCACATAGGCTTTGTGACAAATGTATGAAACTCGTTATGAGTCCATGGCGAGAAAATTCTTTAAAACACCACAAAAAGAAATGTAATCCCTTTGATGAATCCCATAATTACTCCAAAGTTATAGAGACAATAGCACAATTTGGAAATGCAAATATTTGGTTGCTCAACACATTTCTTATACCATGGGAAAGGTTTTGACCCATAATGGCTGGATATTGAAAAATAATCCAGGTATCTGGCCAAGTTTAAGGTCAAGGTATTGAGAAGTTGAGGAGGTTATTCTTTGTATATTTTATGAAGGGGATTTTTTAATGTAACCTACCCTAGAGACTTGTGTTTAATGTAAATATGTTATTTATCAAAATTAATGTCTCTTCAATTGGTTGCAATCACTTGAGTTGGGACTTTGAATTTTGGACATTGCCTTTGATAATAGGTTAATACCCTAGTACCTTGGACAATTTTACATTGATTATATTATTCTCAGAATTGTTCAAATTTCCAAAAATTATTTCTTCCAAATCAAAAAATATTTTGAAAGATAATAATGAATATTTATGAATATTCCATTTGTTGAAATGAAAATTTCAATATTAATTAATTATTTGATGGACATGTGTTGGAATGGCCAAGGTACTACGGTATCTACTTTTGTCAACTGTATCTACGTATGAAGCAAGGTAGTTTGTTTTGTTTGTCACAAGAGATCTCCAAAATCACAGGGTTTCATGCCACACTCTTGTTATGTTTAGGAAGCTCTCAATGAGGAAGGATGCACGACTTGGTTCAAGACTCTTTGGAGCTATGGTGTGGAAGCTATTGATAATTGAAGCATTTTTTTCAAGGAAAATTAAATAAAATTGAAACTGAAGTGTATTGGAATTTGGGGGCATTCTTGGTGTTGTTGGAAAGCCCTCAGCAAGTCAGATTTAATAGAGTTTATTTCACAATTTTCAGAGCTAAGGTGTGAAAGATATTGATTTTTGAGTGGATTTGGTTGCTGGAAATTCAAACAAATTGCAAAAATTGGGTTTAGAAGGAAAAATCAGTTCAGTCGTCAATGTGTTCACATTGCCGAATTTAGACATTTTCAATTCTGAAAATGTGAAAAATAAAGAATGTGTTCACACTTGGGCCAACAACACAAGCCACATTAGTTGTTATAATGGGAAGAGCATGTCACCAAGCCCCTAAACAATTACCACGGGACAATTTTTTTAAATAGATTTATAAATCAAATATGGACACAAAACTAGCAATCATTGCCTCACAAAAATTTACTTAAACCTTAAAACCTACATTGACATCATATTTAGCAATTCTCAATTAGGTTTTATAAAAAATTGACCCTTTTGCATAATGGGTGGGGATAAGGTGGTTCACAAGCAAAATATTCCAAATTTTGACCCTTATGCATATTAGGCAAGTATAACCAAAATAAATACATGAAAAAATTGATAATCACAAGTATTTTTTAGATATAGAAATTGATACCAAGCAAATCCATTAATTTTTCAAATTTTTGATTATTTGATACCCTATTTGACATAGATATATTATAACAATAATTATTATTATTATTTTCACAAGGACCTTGCGAAATCAAGTATTTAGAAAAAAAAACTTTCACACCTTTGTCAAGATTCATGTTGGCTGAGTCTTTTTTTTGCTAAAGGAATTGTATGTCACAAATGGATGAAAATGCACAAAGTAATGTAACATTAAGAACACAAGACAAAATGTGTTCCAAATGAGGTTACGGATTCACTTTCAAAGAATCCAAACTTGGAACAACTTTGATGCAAAAGCCTAGAAAATTTTATAAACAAAAAAATGCAATGGTATTAGTTTCTTTTACAAGGGTTTAGTCAATTATGGCAATTCAATGATTATCATGAAGTTGAATTCTAACAATTGAATCCATATTCATGATCAATGATTGTAATATGATGGTCAAGGGATTCTCATTAACAAAGTAAAATGCATTTATGCCTTTTAAATATATAAATGTATTGAAGAAGACTTCAAAAGTGCAATTGGTGTCCACATGGTTTCCATCGATGTTGTGTGGGTATATCTCTTACTTGAATATACCCATTGGGTATAGATAGGATCTATTATTTATCTTAACATATTTTCTTAAAATCAATATATTTTAATGAAGCATATACTCCAAGGTACATAAATTTGAAATATATACATATCCTATTCATAATCGTGGACATATATAAAAAAATATACCCAAGGATACTTGCACAACCCTAGTTTCCACTTCCAAAAATATCTAACAATATTTCCCAATGCTTTTTATTTCTCCCTCACATTTTAATTTTAATTTTTTTTATAAAACATTTTAAGTGACATATTCTAACCTTTTATACTAGAATTATGAGCATTGTTTGCAATGGCCATAAAACAGGCTACTAGATGGACATAAAGGCTTTGTATCAAAAATGGTGAACAAAGAAATCACCAAACTGCATGAAAGGTGAAGGTGTCCCTAATATAATTTCACATAGCTAATGAAACCATTGACCTTTCTTTAGATGGAAGATACAAGATACTATTGAATCCTTAACCCTGGGCATGAATGTTCAAAAACTCCCATAATCAAAAGATCATATCTTGATATATCCCAAGAAGGTTTAATTGCATGCATGAGACCTAAATGGAAACATAGGCCCAAACATACATAGTGCCAATGTAAGTTTAACTTGAACAACAAGGGTTCGACAAAGAATAAGGTGAGGGAAAACCTCAACACTTGGCACAAGTTTGAGATCAATGCATGAAATAATTAAAGTTGGTGACAAAGATCCCCAAACATCATCATAAATGGAGTTGGAATCCCCACTAAATTTTTTTTTGTCATGGAATCTTAAATGTTAGAATGCATGATTTGGAACGGCAAACCATCTTTAAATTAAAAAACCTTGGTGGTGTTGGATAATAATTCATTCAATTTTTTTAAAATGGAGTTACGAGGCCTTATATAAAATCTCCTTGCCTCAAAATTACTTTTCATAGTTCAACATCAATTTAAAGTATGATCTTATGTTATTTAACTTTGTTCATTTTGTTTCAAGTTTTTAATCTTTGCATGGGTTGAATTAAATTTTGTCTAATTATTTTTCTTGCACATTTCATACCCTTGTTTTAAATTATGTAATTGGACTTTGGTTTGGGCCCATTTTTATTTGACCTAATTTGTGTGCACATTGGAAATTCCTTGGTCATCATAGTTTTTATGCCCATGATGGTGAGCTTAGAAGGCACATTGATGTTACAACATTCAATTTACTATCCTCTAATTTTGTGCCTCCCATAAAACCACCCCATTATGTTCCCCATTGGATTGGTTGGAACATAATTGACCATATTTGTTAGTTTGGCATTCAATCTTATTATTGCCTTAAAATGTTATGTGTTATGTATTATTAGGTCATGAGATGGGACAATATGACACAGAGAACCAAGGGGTAAGCTACATTAAATTTTAACAAGACATTGATAATATTTACAAGATAATTAATTTTTTTCATATACAAGCTTTGGCAACAAGTTTATTTATTTGATCTTTTTTTAAAAAAATTTATAAATGTGGCCCTCTTGGCCAAAAACACTTTCATCAAAGTTGTGCAATGGAAAACTCATAAGTTGGTGCTACCTTTGATTTTCTCCAACATTATGGTTCTACACCATCCTTACTCTTCAAGCTGGCCATCTCAATTCAAATGATTATTTTCCTCTTTTTGGGCAAGATGTTGAACTTGATCAACATTTGGAACATCTAGAATATTTGATTTCTTCAAATATAATATCAACCAAATGCATTTTTTTAACCAATTTGTTTTAGTATGGTATTCAAGCACTTACATGGAGCTTTTAGCTTGAAAGATCCCCCAACAATTACCCCCACATTTCATGCGGTCATATTTGTCATCAAATTTGCACATCTGCCCATCTAATTAATTCAAAGATGAATAAGTACCCCAAGTTTATTGCCAACAAAGTTGCATGTCATGAATCCATTTTAACAAATGTATTCTTCACTTTCATCTTGGTTAAACGTTTTAATATCTTAATATGATGAATGTGTTCAATCTCATGTTCAAAGGTTTTATTTGATGATTGTAAATAGTTCAAAATGACATAATTTAATTCATCACATTTATTTCAAAATATTTGTAATATATTATAGTCACCATAAATGTGGAAGATATGTCACAATCATTCATTCCGTACACCATGGGCATTTTGCAAAAATGGCCCTTAGATTGTTTGTTTTAATTCATTGTAAGGTACCTGAAAATATTCTTAGCAACAATAGGACTATTAATCCAATCTGCCAAGATCGTTACACACGGTCATCATCATCAAACTCTCTCATTGATTTTATTCCACTTACTATGTTTTGGACTGTCATTTCAAACAATATTGAAATTGAGATATCATCATCATGTTTTTAAGAATCTTAGACCATCTCAAGCAGTGCTCAGAATGTGAGCCTGCAAAAAAATTCTCACATCCAAGTTTTAGTTGTTTATATTTTTCCAACCCCACCCATAAAACTAAAACTGGGATTGCAAATAGGTGGGAGATTACTAATAGCAACCCAGCTGGACCAATCAAACTATCTAGCCAATCAATAGCAGGTGTAATTAGGCTGTGCCTCGGTAAACCATGCGAAAAATGCTGGGCCAAAAACATTTTGCTAAGCCAAACTGGCATGTTTTGACTTTTCTGAATCCAATTTTAACTTGCCTTATGTGAAAAATGAGTGCAAGATTAATGTTGTAATGCTGGAAATGTGATCATCCTTTCATTTAATCTCATGAAATATGAAAGAGATAAAAAGAGGATTGTAAACATGCAATTCGCCTTGCAACACAAGTTCCTACCCATTAACAACCAAATTCACTTTGACTCGTCATCAAGCTCAAATTTGCTAGAGTACAATGCACCTTATGAGAGATGGATGTGACTCACACCGTCCCCCTCGCACATTATGAATAATAAATATAACATCCATGCCAAATGGTTGGATGTGCAACTCACATCAAGTATATAGAAAACACACTTGCCAAATGTGGGGGACATACAATGATAAGTGTCCATTGAATGCAACACTCGTGTCATTAAATAAATTAAAATAATCTCTCATATTATTATATTGTCCAATTTCTGGCTAATGTTTCATGTTTATGGGTTGGGTATGGGGGAATAATTAACAGCATAAATTGCATGTAATAAACTCTCGTAGAAGTGTAAATAGTGGGTGTGGGTGGAGATCTTAGTATAAAATGGAGACTATAAAATGAGAGATTATTTAAATGCCACCACCTGGGCCAATCGTTATGGTCGACCAATCAAAAGAAATTATTGGTCCCCTTGGAGGGCATATCATAATACCTTTACCATTCCAATAATAATTAAATTTTTATTGGATGTTGATTCAGTAAATGTTGATTTTTTTCCAAAATTAGCCGCCCACAATGGTGAAAGTTCTCAAAATTATATTGCTACCTAGGTTACATGGCCATTTTGTTTATTGTGTTTAGATGTCTGAAGTGAGATTCACATTATTTTATTTTACTGCTATATTTCATCCACAACAGCAACTTCACCCACAACAATGCTATATTTAGTTCCGATATGTATCTAGAAACATAGCAAAGAAAGACTAAAACATTGTGCTTCATATCCAGTTCGCTAGCAGATTTGGCTAAATCTTCCTAGAAATGGTCGCCACATTTTTTACATCTTCCTATCAATGATGTTTCAGAGGATTGAATACCACTTTCACTGCATTAAAAAATTCCTAACAAAAAAAAAATCCATACAAGATGACAGCCTCTAACAAATCTTTTGCCTCATGATTAATTCAGTTATAATGTACAAGTCACAATTTGCATGGTTGCAAAGGGAGCAAAGCTTTAGGGGAATTGTTGTTGTTGGAGAAAAAGAACTGTTATAGGAGTCAAAGAACTGCATCATACACAGAAAGAATCACAGCTTGCACAACAGTACATTATCATGGAAGCTGACAGAAAGGACACAATAGAGTTATCCATAAAGTCCCATGACTAGGGGGTGAGAACGATCAGTTTCGGCATAATAAGGCATCAAATGCACAACTAGGAATGAAAATTTTACAAAACAAAATAACTAGGACACAGACTAGTTTTTCTAGCAAATTTGATCGTAAGCTGAGTTTCATCCTGCCTTTCCTTTTTCCTGAGAGCCTCCACTGCTACTACATATGTTTTCTCTACTCCTACCTGTACAACTACTAGAATTAGTCTCGAACCTTGTGCATTAAATGCTCCGTTTCAGCTATGACAGCATTTCATACTGAGATTTAATAAAATTTCCTTACTTTGCCCTGAGACCACTGAAAGATGGAATAGGGGCTGAAAGCAGGCCCAAAGAGAAGGGGAAGAGATGGTGACTTTATAGAGATAACTCTAATATATGTCATCAATAGGTAGGTATTGGAAGAAAGAATCTTGTGAGAATTGCATTGCAGCTGCCATGTTTTATATCAGAGAAAAATTGAATGTCCAAATCACTGCAGTATCCTCTCCTAGGTCAGGGGTGGCAGATTATATCATTTTCTTGATTACATTATATGACATAATCTTCCAGTGATGATTATACATTCATAATATTGACCAAAACTCTGTGTTGAACATGAATTTTCTTTTAAATTATTAAAATTTGCCACCCCCAGACTTTAATGTCATGGAATGGAATGGTTTCACCCTTGCCAATTATGGATTATGTTGGGTGGTGCCTCACCTAGCTTGCCCCAATGGGCTTGCCGTGCACATTACCCAACAATACAAATTATTTTTGTTTTCTCAGAGAAATGGTGTTCTGATTAAAGTTTATGAAGAATACAAAACATTAAAGTTTGATTCTTTCATAGGAAGATAAACTTCATTGGTGTAGTTAATTGAGATGTATGTTGCAGAAAGATTGAAGTTTCCCATCCCAACTATGGTTAATGGAAGATGGATGAGATGGATGTGGCCACTAGTGCACACAAATAAAAATAAAATTCAAGGACTTTGATAGCAAAGTAATTTGATCTTAGTGCAAAATATTCAATTTTTTAAAAAAAGTTCTTGAACTAAGTATTTCATAACAATGTAAAAATTATTTCTCCCCATGGATTCAAAGCCACCATAGCCTCCCACAACACTTGATGATGATACATAACACCTTCAAAGAAAATTGCTAATTCAATTTGGAGGGTACCTTATATCCATGAATACCACTCTTAAAAATGAGAGGTGATATTACACCTACTCCATAAAAGTGAGAGGAAAATCATGCCTACTTATAGGTCTAAGATCCCTCCCACTCTCAAGAAGGAGTAGGTGTAAGAGAAGCTACCTCATCTTACTCCTTGGGATCCGCATATTTTTAGGTTCATGATTATTTGCCTTGTGCTTTATGATGCATTTTCAACATGTAAGGCTATTATTTCCTTTAGGAGGTGAAATTTTTTTCAGTTTTATAATGGGAGCAAAATGCATGCCCAAACCTACTTAGGTTTAAACCCCCAAACCCTTAAAACACTTTTCACTACTTGTAGAGTGATTTGTTGAGTTGGTGAACACCTACCATAGGGGTGGGTTATGTTAAGTTAAATTCAATGTGATTAAACGATTAAAAATTGAAACCACAACCATTTGCAAAGCAATTATGTGATAAGCATGCCTATTATGAATCCCAACCACATGAACTATTATTGACTTGTGGTTAAGTTAGAGAGGTGAATATGTTGTGGGATGGTAGGAACACAATCACAACAAGAATAAAAAACATAAGTGAAAACAAACAAACAAAATTCCAAATTTCACTTGGAACAGAATGACACCTTCCCCCCACAAAATGAATTGAAAGGTGATAAATTGTTCCCAAGTAATTGGAGAACTACTTATGTTTGTAAGGGTCATTTGTGCAAAATGGGAAATAAAATATAAAATCCATAAGATGGATTTTTTCTAATAATTTTTTTGGCATTTACATGAAAATATTAGGCATACATTAAAAAATGCATATTCTTACAATTTTTTTAAAACAAATATCACCCAATGAAGGTGCATAATAATAAAAAAAGTGTGGGGTGATTGTGGACCATATAAATTACATGGCATTTTACAACTCTGGTAATGTAGGTAGTGTAGCACCAAGGTGACAATTTGGTGACTCGTAACTTCTAATAGTGTAAATTAATGTCAATAATGGAATGCCATAATGGTTAAAGCAAGTTTTCATTTGATACCTTTCATGTTTCTTTTTATCACAACCTATTCTCCCAATAAAATCGTTTGAATATACCTTTTTTTATTGAAGTCAAGCAATATCCATTGAACCATAAAACAAATTAAGCCAAATTGGATAATATTCATCTAGAATTTGGCTTTCGTCTAGCATACTAACATATTTGGTGAGATGTTTTAAAATGTACATCATATATCTATATATAATTTTTTTAAAATGAAAGTTGGCATGGATTGCAATATTTTTTCCCATCTCCTTTTCATGCATGGCTATTGGTCTTTTCTTTTGAAAATACAAAACTAATCAAATTTGAATTTGACCTAATGGGATGCATTGTGATAGTGCAACCTCTAAACAAGTGGTGTTAGAACTTTATCAAGCATTTAACTAGTATTCTTTTGTGAATAAGTAAACTTTACTAGGTTTAATCTTGCCTTTTCATTCATGGCCTTATGATTCTTTCCCTTTTCAAGTACTAATACAAACATATTTGGAATTCAATATGAGTGGGATGTATGAAATCAAACTACTTTGAATTTTGATGATTGTGTAAATAATATAGTGACAACTTTGCATTTTAAATTATTGGGACCCTCTATATCCTTAAGTTGATAGGAATGTGTGACTTAGCTCAAGTGGATGCACAAAGGATGGAAGATTAAACAACTACAATTCAAAACAATTATGGTATGGGTAAGCGTCAAAGATAATAGCATTGATGATTGAACAAATGTTTAAGTGTATCTTCAAAAAACAAATCAATACTAATATGGTTTTTGGAATATTTAATTTTGTATCATCCAATTTAATGGTTGAAATCTTTGTCTAATATGTTTAAAGATATCTTGATGTTTGGTGATTATTGATTAGTAATTTGAAAATATATACCTATTTTTTTGTTAAGTGTTTGAACTCATTCCCCGATATAGTTACCAAAGGTCTTACACATATGCAATTAAATTAATAACCCATCATCAATTGTAGCAAATACACATGTTACAAATAGTCATATTATCCTAACTTCAATTTGCTATACCAACTTGGAAGGAAGGATTTTACCTTCATTTTGTCCAAACCAATGTCAGTTTGATATCATGAAAAAGTTAGTTATCAATTCGAGTATAAGCTGCCTGTTTGGAAGATTTTAGATTTTAAAGAAAGACCAATATCCTAAGTACCCATGTATTGTATTTCAAAAAGGCTTTTCAAAATCGTAATAGTTAGTGATTAGGGTTCACAACTTCTTGGCCTCTTCTCACAAGGTTGTTGAGGGTTAATGAGTGCCTCCTTGAGCACCAGAGGCGAAATATATGCACTCTAGATTGAACCATTTTTTTTTGTTGCTTGTAATGTTTCACGTTTTATTACAAGTTAAATTCTTGTCTATAATTTCATTGTATTTGGGAAGAAAACATGCACAAGTCGAGGTTTTTTTTCAATTCTTTTGTTGTAGCATTAGTGGTGAACATTTCTTTGAAGAAAGAAGATATATAGAACACTGAATGATGACATGTCCATGGGAAGTGTCCATAGGCTTCTTGTTATTCTTTGGCAACCTATTTAGAACTTCAATCTAAATTGATGGATTTTCCTAACAAATGATCCAACACAATCCCTACTTTTTCTTGGGGATTGTTGTGGCATGAAAATTCAACAAAAAACCAAATATTGGTACAAGTACATTGCAAATTCAAAATATCCAAGTACCAAGCTCCAGAGTTCATCTTTGGTTAGTGTAAACATCATCATACCATTGTTGATATCTAGCTTGCAAATTCATATAGATAATAATTGGTACCATACCAAATTGGTACCCAAAAATCTATGAATTTCAATATTCGAAAACCCCTACCTAACATCACAATTTTTTTATAAAAAACAGCCAAGAGCTCCTTCTAGTATTTGGAAAACACCATACTAGACACAATTCCAAAACAATGTTGGGCAGTTCTCACCTTTTTTAGACAACAACTTGAGCCAGTTCTTACAAAGATTTAGGAGAATCGACTTGGTTCTCGAAATATTATCTTTAAAAATTTAATGTTCATCCAATTTTCAAAAACCCCCAAAAAAAGGGACTTTCTAGTTTTCAATTAGTCTTGTTCTCATTGATGAGAAAACATTTGGGTATCATGCTAGTTTTCGAAGTTAAGGATTTTGAACGAAAAGACCTCCTAGAAGGAGACAATAATCTTAATTACTAAACCACAAGCTATCATGGATATGAGAACCATATGGAACATTTAATTTAAAGTTTACACACATTGATGATTTTAACTTTTAAGCCATCAACATGTTCAAGTTATTCACACATGAAAGCCTAAAAACTTGGGTGGTTCGCATGTCATTTTTTTATACTTGCCCAACACTAGTCCAAATATGTATACTTGTGCCCAATTCTTATCCAATGTTAGAAAATTTGAAACAACACAACCAACACCAAATTAAGGTAAAAGCACAAAAAACTATGAATGGACCTTGAACAATGCCCTATAATGGCCTCCCATAACCATTCAAATATGCTTTGAAATGCATGATCAATAAATAGCTCTTAATTTAAAGTTATTTTCAAAGTGGTTTAAGATTACGATCCAACCCATTTCAAATACTTTCAAATTTAGCCCATTCCATGGCTTAGTTTGGGCACATATGGCCTAGGTTTTAGGATCCTTTGTTTGATCATATTAAAAGTCCTCTTATGAAAATTTGAGATGCTACATCCACCACTCACCATTCATAGGGGAACAACCTATTCACAATACAAGGTGCCCTATTGGCACAATTCTTTACAAATTCATATATAGTTGGAAAAAAAAATATCAGCTTCAACTTGAGTTGAGTTTTAAAGCCTCTTTGTCTTCTAGGGGAAAATGAGTGTAAAAATAAATATTTATTGAGTAAATCTGAGCTAAAATAGACAAATAAATCAGATTTACTCAAAATGCTTATTATGACAATTTTGGATGCTTCTACCTCAGTCATAGAAGAATTAGGGTTAGGTTTATGAGGAGGTGAGGAATGCAAGAAACAAGGTAATGCTGAAACCCAACTAGAAATTTCTAGTCAACTTGTGTGGAAGGAAATTTGGCAGGTTTCTAAAGAGCAACATTGGCAGCTAACTTCCCTTGTTCAGGCCCACTCAAGTTTAAGTATGAATTGAAAAAAGTCTGTAAGTTTCTCAGACACAAGTCTTATGACAATTTTTTTTTTTAATAATGATCTTGTCTTTAAAAAATAAATGAATGGCTATTTATAAACTAATTAATTGGATTCCAATTAATTAATAGCCATTAACATTAATAAATTCCAATTAATGGCTACAATGCATACCCATCATTACTATTTGCTTTCTTCTCTCTCTCTCTCTCTCTCTCTCTCCTTAGTTTAGTCTGAATTATTGGATCCCTTTTGGTACAATTCTTTAATTTGTAATTCTTGATAAATGGATTGCCTAGGTTACTGGAGACCTCTTTTTTTGAAGGGGGATTTTAATGGGTGTTTTTCTTTTTTTTAATTTTTTTATGTGTGCAACGAGTCACTTTGATTGGTTCATCACAAATAATTACTTGGAACATTATATACATCGGCCTGGCTATTGGACTTTACTAGGTATGTAATAATCGATACTTAGTCATGAGAACAATTAATAAAATCTGAACTATTTTTTTTTTCCCCTCTAATAAGAGGCATGCATGAAGGAGGTGATGAGACTTGTGTAGCTGCTACCCTACCAAGAATGAATGTATGTGCCTGCCTCATATTGCACTGATCATCTGAAGCTGCAAATTGTAATGCGCGGAGTAGTAACCTGCTGGGGCAGCTTCCACACACGTCTGTTGAATACTTGATTGACTTTGATAATTTTCTATTTCGACAAGTAGATCTATCTATGAAGGAAGGTAGTTTGTTTTGTTTTGTATTGTAGTTATGAGATCCTCCGAACTGGGATGCTTCAGATCATGTTCTTGGTGTCTTTGGAAAGCTCTCGACGAGAAGGGGTGCATGGGCTTGGTTCCATGGTGTTTGGACTTGTGGTGCAAAAGTTCTTGAATATTGAATTATTTCTTCACTGAAAATTAAATTAAATTGTAGCTTAAAATTTCAGAGGAATTGGAACGTGCAATTTGGTGTTGTTGGAAAGATCTTGATGAGCAGGATTTGATGGAATTTATTTGGTAAGATTTGGATTCAGAATGGGGGAGATATTGATTTTAAAGTGATTTCTGTCGCTGAAATTTCGAATAAATTCCCAAAAACCAAGTTTTGGAAGGAAAAATCAGTTGAGGACGTCGTAACACTTGGGCCAACGGCACAGGCCACACACTAATTATTCTTGAAGATTCAATATTTTCCTTCACAAATTTTAGCTATTTGAAAAACATATTTTACTTGAAGATTTCAACATTTCTAAAAATAATATAATTAATGTCAAAACTGTCAAGGTAGTAGTGCCGTAAGTAAGATGGAACTACTATTTAGTCTTTGTTGGCCTTACCTACCAAGAAGACAAGGATATTGTGTTTAGATTCATTATAGAGTATAGTAGCTTAATGGACTTTGGCCCCTAGGTAATAATAATAGGTCTATCTACTTTTATATGAGGATTTTTGAAAGATGATATTTTGGCTTGTGTTGAAACTTGAGATTTAGTTATAGAGTTATGTTATCTTGAAGGATTTGGTTTCTTTTAGAGGGTTTTTTTTTGAAGATTACATTTTTGCATGGTGTAATATTTGAATTTCCATCATAATTCTACTTCCGCCGTAAGACACTTTTTAATGTCAATGGCAAGGCCACAGTGTGACACACCCCTTGTTACTCTCCCTTCTAATAACTAATTCTCATACGGAATCGGCCATTCAGCTACAGGTGCTGATTCTGTAAACCTAACGGCTGTTAATGCCAGGGAGTGTGGGCAGGGTTGGCGGGTTGTTAGTAGGTAGGTAGTAAAGACAGCCCAAACTAGGCCTTGGGTAGTTCCTGGCACCTATACTGGTACCATGGTAAAAATCCTTTAATTTGTTTTTAGGGTTGTGTCTAACCATGGTAAATATCTCACCCTAAGGCTAAACCAGGGAATTTGGGTCCAAATTTAGCATGTCCTGGGTTGAATATGGTCACTAAATAGCTTCACTCTACTAAAAGATGAAGGAACCAGTGGAGGTGCTAGTTCACCCTGGCCCCTACTAGCTAGTATTCACCCATTTTTTTACCTATGTACCTATATATATAAAGGTATGTTCACATTTGGTGTTAGGAACTCTAGTGTTAAGTTCCCTAACACCATGCTAACCATTTAGAAAGTAAACTTAGTTATCATGCAAATTTTATGTTAGGCTAACATTCACTTAACATTAAGCTACCACCCATTTAGGCTAATATCAGGTGACAACTAGGATGCCACCTAGATTTCCATCTAACACTGACTTAACATGAAGTGTGAATGCACTTGTTTCTTACACAATGGGTCACCAAGGTGGAACCAGATATTAACTCAGTTGACGTTCATCCACAACTGAGTCATAATAGTGATGGGTGCTATTCACTCTGGCCCATAACATGCGCTGCAAAACATTCCACTTCAAGAAAAGAAAACATACCGTGGTACCTTTACCATTTCAACAACATACAATTGAATAATAATTTAAATTTGACTTCGGCTTCAGTTTTAAATCACTGTTGGAAGATTTGCAACTCAAATATTCATTGTTAAACTTTTTAATTTATTAAAATCTCAGCACAAATAATGAATAATTTTTCAAAAATTCGACAAAATGAAAAATAATTTAATTTATGCTGAAATGGTAAAGGTACTACGGTAACATTAACATGTCCATCATTGAACACAAACCCACAATCAAACATCTAGATATTCACATATTCCTCATTGGCTTGTTTGATCTCTCACTTCAAGAAAGAAAATGGGTGAAAAAACTAGCCTTTTCCATCCTGAGAGACTTATCACCAATGTTTTTCTTCCCTTTTTTCCAATTTTTTGATATCAAAAAAATTGGCGAATTTTCCCAAAACATTAGCTAAATTAGTCCAAATTACACTCCGAAAAACTTTTCCAAAATAGCAAATCAAGAAATCAAAATAGCAAAAAAATTGTCAAGAGAAAATCACTGCTCGTGTCTCTTGCTTGAACTGACATGTTCAGGCTCCAACCATCTCTAAGTATTGACAATCTAAGAATTCTTACATTACCCAAACACACTCAAATTAAAAGCCTGATTTCATGTTATTTTGAAGTTGATCATGTGTAATTTTATCTATGGCTTTTGCACAGAACCCAATTTGAGCAAGAAATGAGAAAAGATATGACAGTATTGATCAGATGGGTCTCAAAGAACCCCCACCCTAAACCCTGAACCTGTCCACACACTCAGGCACTATACCCAAGATGGGTCAGAAAATCTCACACTAGAGTTGAAAGCATGGCATTGTCATACTTACGCAGTGCTCCTCACACCCCCACATATTCTTATTCACACATGTATGAACTTATTCTTCTTTGGGGGACTTGCTCACCAACCCCATTTGGCTTGAAAAAATTCTATCACTCTTTTATCAATCTTCAAGGTGGCAATGGCCTCAAGATATGTCAAGGAAGAGAGACTCTGAACATTGAAGTTGAATGTGGCAAAATGTTGATCAAGCTCTACATCATCCAAAGGAGTCACTATATATCTTAAACCCTAATTCTACTCATATATTGAGTGGAGTGTAAAAACCTGTTAGAATTATTTTTTTTGTAGTGTAACTTGGAGGGCCTGCTATTTGATTTTTCAGAAAGGAATTACCCTTTGAGGAGAAAGTGTATATGGGGTCCCTCTAAAGAAGCACCATCATGGTAAAGGGTCTACACAAAAAAATTGCTGAAATTTAAACTAAGGGGAAGGTAGAGGATTGGGTGTTGATTTTAACATGAAGATGAGGGCAACATGCTTCTACCCAAAGGTAACTATGAATGATAAGGTACGATGTTATTGCTAATGCTTGAAATTGAACATTTGAAATGCAAAACAATTTTTTTTGTTATGACCTTTTTTTTCTTTATAAAACTTAGATTTCATTTATATACTTATGTAATATTCTTACATAATTCTGTAACACATTCAACATATTTCAGCCTTTAAATGCATGGAAAAACTATGCCAAATTATCCAAATATTTGAATTTTTACATCCATATCAACATCAACCATCCCTTCCATTCATTCATACGTTCTTTGACAATGGATGTATTAAGAATAACAGGAAACAAATGACAGACAAGGGAAACAAATTCACAAATGAAAAAAAAAACATGGAAGCTTGCAATGGAAGCCTTTTTTTGGAAACCCTTTTTAAAATTATTCATAAATTAGATAGGGTTTATTTTCCCCTAAAAGGGGTGGTGTATTTGGCTAGGTTGTATTGTGTGTGTGAATAGTGGTTATTTCAATTTTGAGAAAGTCCAAATTTCAACTTTAGGCTACTACAAAAGAAAACATTATGAAACCTTTTGACAAGTGTTGGAAAATTGGAGTTGCAAAACTTGGTGGAAAAACTCCTTAGCCAATGGTATAAGTTGTTTTAATTAGAAAATTACAAGTAAGTAATAAACATTAAGAATTTAAGCAATTTCCACTAGCCCAAAAAATTCAAGATCAACATTGGAACTAAATGAGCAATGCATTAAAAAAAAATGGCAAATCATGTGAAGGAGTTGAACCCTTGTCCTAAAGGACGCTACACCTAATGGGAACAGATGGCCTTGACTTGTAAGCCACACATTAGTTTTAATGATACAAAGAACATCAAACAAATTATGGGAGAAAAGTAAAAATTTACCTAAAGTTTAAATTGGTCAACATCATGGGAACTAGGGGTTTACAACAAAATTCAACTTGCAAACCCCCCACACAATCATCATAAGTTTTTAAAAGCACAAACTTGAAATGAGGTTGTAAGTTGTAACACATTGGTAAAATCCTTAATAGGTCACAAAACTCATACACAAGCAAATGAAAAATGTAAAAGACTAGATTAGGTGTTATAATCTATTGAACCTTGATGTAACAACAAAGCACATTCATGTTAAAAATTGAGCAAAGCATGTCCAACATTTACAATACAAAAATCAAGGTCTATGGGGTTTGGGCACGGAAAGTTCTTATGGATTGCACCATGAAACAACCATAATGCTTCAAAAACCTAGAACTTCCCATGGTTGAAACAATAATGAGCCACTACAACAAGAAAACATCAAACTAGAAAACCTTTCCTTGATTTTTCAGTAGTCCAAATTGTGATGGCATCATCATAAGCAAAAACATCCATGGTATAAAAAGGTTGTGCAAACATATGAACCACCCAATCCAAATGCTCACAAAGTTAATTTTGCAACCTTGTCTTCATGTTAAGGTTGAAAAAATTCTCTCATCTCCACAAATCCATAATTTGAACCATAGCCAACTTTGTAACTTTCATGAATTATGAACTTAAAGAGTCAAGCACATAATAGTACATTCGAGGAAATATTTCTAAATTTTAACATTGGATTGAAATCCATGGTTGTTGCCTAGTTGATAGCCCATTGAGCATTGTAGATCATGGTCATTGTGAAAAAAATAATTTGCGTATCCAAAATATTCATATCAAGTACAATGTTGGAATCCATGTTCTAGTGGATCCAAACTTTTTGGGTTGACAATAAAACCTTTTCAAAATAGCTATATGAATATGGAAGGTCACCTAACACAAAGATTTTAACTAGTAATGTGGGTAAACCATGTTTAAGTATTCATCACATATTGGGCAAGAAATTATTTCTCAAGTTCATCATTGACTTTAATTGTTGTTTTGAAACATTGTTTTTGAACATGATTGATGGTTTGCTAGAAGACAACATGAATCATAACCACATAAAGTGATTTATGAAGACAATGACAATGCATCATGGTGAAAATACTAGTGATTGGAAAACTTAAATTCTTTAATGCAATATTTAGGTTTGGGTGCCCATTCATGCACCGCCACATTTGAGTACCTATCAAACATGTCATTCATGTAAGAAATCTAAAAATCATTGTACCAACATAAAGTAAAGATTAGCCATCCATAATTTTATGTTAACAACAAAATCACACACAAAACATTATTGAGACTATTAAAATCTTGATAAGGTCATTTAACCCTTCAAGCATGGGCATGATACAAGAGAGTCCCCACATTACCTCCAAGTTACAAAAAGTTTCCAAGTTTTGAACATCTTGTGCAACAATGTTAACATTTTCAAAACTAGAATGCAACATTTAAACAACATTCTTTTAGCTGGGAACACCATTGAAACCCCATGGGTTTTGATTTTCCCCAAATTATGTTGACCCCATGTTTCCCCAATGTTGGCCAATTCAACAAACTCATGAAGTCTTTTTAGACTATGAGAAAAGTACACACACAAACTTTGCAACATAACCTCAATTTTTCACACAATGCCTAACTTATAAAAAGTTTGGACTACCATATTTGTGCAATGGTTCATACAATGTACACTAATTATGAATGGTGCATCTTGTTCTTTCAATTGGACTATCATACATATTCTAATACTTTGAAACACATTCACCCCATCAACTACAAATGTTAAAAGTTTAAATGAAATTGTGTTTTGAGTCAAATCACCAAAAAACACCATGACATACACGAAAATGTGCTTTAAATTTTTGAGAATGGTCCCATCAACCGCTTGCTACAAAGGATAACAACAAAGGTGTTCATCTTAAGGTGTTCACATAAATATCTATGATGGAAACCCAAGATTGTTAATCACAAGGTGTGATTTCATCACAAAAAGGGAAAATGAACCAAACACCTTCAACCAAAATTTTGGTTTTGTTAACAATTAATTCAAGTGTGCAAGTTGTCATCTTTCAATCAATTGTGTTTGACTAATATGTTTTTGAAAAGTTTTTCACATCAAGGAATGTAATAGCTTTCTCATACCTTGGTTGTTGGTCATAAATATGCTTTCAAACAACATGTGAAAATGAATATTAAATTATACCAATTTCTTCTTCCTTTCTCCAATAGTAGCATGGTAGATTTGATTAACAATTGTATCTTTCTTGGGTGTTACATATAGACATTCATTTTCAACCTGGATAAATTCTTTGTTTTTGTACTATTCACCAACTTTACAAACACTTAGAATTACAAATAAGGTTTTTTTCCCCACCATGCTTCCAAAGGTTGTCAAATTTAAGGGCTATCAACTTTTTCTTGCCCTTTATTTTCATAAAACCTTGGATCTTACTTGATGTACCTTCTCACATAGATCCATCACCAATTCAACCCATGGAAACTTTGCATTCTATAAATTTTAAAATACTTTATTTTGTTCATACTCCTTCTTTTTCCTCTTATTCTTTTCAATTAAAATTCAAAACAATTCCTTAGGAAGAGGCTTAGGAGTTCAAGGATAGGGTTTGGGGTTTGGTTGCTAAAAGATGCCACATTAGTTGATTCATTTTGAAAAAAAAAACCATGGAACTTGAAATTTTGGGGAGGTTGCAAAGGTGCAATGCTTGATCATGCAATTGAAAAAAAAAAGGAAGTAACACACATAAAACCAATAGAGGAATCAACTTAAGAAGATGCAATTAAAGTTTGATTAAACCATAACCCTTCGATCATGAAACATGCCAAAAAAAAAGAACTCCAAGGTTTTAGACCCAAGATGAAACACATGTAAAACAAAAGAGCTTAGAGGATCCAAGCTCAAAAAGAATTAGGATGCAAATTGCTAGTGAAGTTCAATTAAATCATAAACATCTTGGTGATGAAAGACACAAAAAGTTTAACTAAACCTTAAACTTTGTGATTGAAACACACATAAAATTATCTGAGCTTAGAAGGCTTAAGAATATGCATCGGGAAATTGAAGTTCAATGAAACACATGGAAAACAATAAGAGTTCAATGGACTCAAGAACAAGTTGAAAAACAATTGAAACTTGAAAAAGATTGAACAATTGCACAGTACCTAGAACAAGGAGCAATTCACACCCCCCATTACAAAGCTAGAAAACATTTCACAAATCCAAATTTTGTTTGACTTTTGAAACAAATTTGAATTTTGCTTCATAGTCCACACAAATCCAAACTATGTTTGATAAGTTCAAAATCAACAATCATGACTCACAATTTGCAACTTAACAATGAGATTTGAGAAGCTTCAAGGTACTACATTGTAACTTTTATGTACACAACACACATACAAAATAGATTTTGCAAACTTGCAATTTGGTAGTGCATTATGCAAGCACTAAAAAAAAAGTTAAGGCTAAGAACTTAGGATTCTCTTACACTGAAAGATTATTTTTAATCATGATTTGCAATAGTTATGTAACATTACCTTGTTAGCATTTCACCTTCATTCATCATAAATTTTTTCAAAACTTGCACCCTAAATCCAAATTCTATTATTAGCATCTTAACTATATAATATATGCCCAATTGAAGGTACATAATCAACAATGGCAAGATGACCCCTTTAATGGCCAACAACAAGTGACAAAAACTATGTGTAATGCTTGTCACATTTTTGGTGAAGGATGAAAACAATTGGTAGGCATTGGCAATATTGGATAGCTCTATGGCACAATTTGGCTACAATGTTTTTTGCAAGCATGCCACATCCAACATGCAACAAGGGGATGAAGATTTAGGAGAAAGTGAAGGCAAAAAGTGTAGCTCTTTGGTAAAATTTCTTTCTTTTGTACCCTATTTTCTAGGCATAAAGGTAAGAGGAAAACATTCTAGGTTGAAATTTGGCGAGATTTTGCCACTTAAGAAAAAAGGTTGGTCACAACCCTTCTAAAGCAAATATGGTGTAATCAACAAGGAGGATGGGGATCACTCTCCACCACTATTCATTTCACAGTATAACATGTTCTAACGAGTGTTTTTTTTTTTTCCTGGGGACGAAATGATTGGGAATTTTGGGGAATTTTCTTTTCCTAATGTAAATTCAATGGATTCTGCTATTTTGGGGAAATATTGACTAAAATTTTGATAATAGGAGCCCTAGCTCAAATGTGTGTGTGTATTTTGTTTGCCCATTTTCTGATGTAGTAGCATTATTAGTGATTATCCACAAAAAAAAGTTTAGAGTTGTAGAAAGCTCTCCAAACTATAGAAAACTGGTAGAAAAAAAACTGCCCAAAACTAAGAATTGTGTCAAAATGTGATGAAAATTTCCCAATACAAATTTGTTTCCTTAAAAAATTGGTAAATTTTCTTTTGTGGCATACTATTCTTTTTTAGTTTCTGGAAGGTTGAAATTTTGTGAAAATTCACCATGAAAACAATAAATCACTGGTTCTAAGCAGTGTTTACTTTTGTTGCAAAATTCTCCAATTTTTAAAAATAAAATAAAAAAGAGAATAATCTGTCACAATAATCCACTCTTTCTGAAAAAATCATCAATTTTTTTATTGAAAAATTGAAAAAATTCTGTCACATTTGGACTCCAATTTTCACTTGGCAGCAATTTTTTTAAACTAGTTAGACACACTAAAAGCCTGTTGTCATTTAATGCTAAACCCCTCTTTGAGATGCCAGCTGAATCTTTATCATCCTTATAACCTATTCTTTTTGCTACACACTGAAAACTAAGTATACAAATTTGGCTATTTTTACTCCTTTTTTTTTTCTTTTTTTTCCCCCTCACTTCTGGCAATTGAAAACCTCCAAAATCAATTCACAATGCTTTCACAACTCCAAGATTTTGCACATCCACTAAAATTTGATGAGAGGTCCTCAAGAACCATCTCACAAGAAGACCTCATAACATTGAACATGTTGCTAAGGTAATGGAAGAACACTACCTATGTTTGATTGTGGAGGCTAGGTTAAGGCAATATGCTCTTCTTATTCAAAAAAAGGATACATTCCCAACAAGGGGTTTTTTGTTTTTCTAATTTTGGCAATTTCAAATTAAGTGCCAATTTTTCAAAAACAAATTAGCCAAATTTGTGAGGGGGGGGGGGTGATTGCCCTTTATCATCACTAGCTCTAGTGATGAAACATGGCTGTAATAGCATTCTTGATACAAAGGGGTACTAATATAAGCAAGCAAGGGTATTATTACCTACAAGCCAAGTATGTATGTCAAAATTAAAAAATAAGTGTATTTTAAATGGGTATGACTAGAAAGATATTATTGAGTGGAAAGAAATCAGTAACCTGGATACATCCTTTGCTCATTTTAAAGTACACTTGCCAAATGAAAAGATTTTAATCCTTACTAAATCACAATGTGAGGTTACATTTATCACTTTGGAAATATCCTTCGACGAATTGCCAAATGAAATTGCAACATTATCAACAACATTGCACAACTGAGACAAGCTCATCATATACATCTTGGTTCAAGGTGCCATAACAATTTATGAGCCCATTGCCCTTATAAACATGCTTCATACCAATGAAAAAAATCAACTTTGGACTAAAAGAGTAGGACCATGATAGTTTTAAAATTATGCTAATGTAATCAATGTCTATTTCATACTAAGGTCACATGTTTGAGATAATAAAGTTTTTCACAAAAGAAGGAAAACAAAACATTGTACATAGGAAAAAAAAAAAACTATTTAAAAAAAAGTACATTGAACTTAAATAGGGCATGAAATTAGTTTTTACTCATTAAATTTATCCTTAAAATAACCTTGTCTTTGGGTCCCTCTTCAATTAATTTTTTTTTTTTTTTCAACTTCACATGTTGGGTGTCTGCAAAAGAGAGCATACTCAAACAAGGAGGAGCAGTTTTCTCATAAGGACAATAAAGAGCAACAATTTTTTCATGAAGGGGCAAGTATTGCATAAAATACACCACAACAACAACAAAAAAAAATGAAAACAAATAAAATCTCAGGTAGAAATTCAGTACCACCAACCTAGGGGAAAAGGAGTTTCAAGACCTATTTATTACCAATGTTTTTTTTTGGTTGGCAAGTGCTGATTTCACTATGAGTTAACCACCTTAAAAAGGGAAAATTGATGCGCTTTGTCCTAAGTCCTTTTCCTTTTGCAAATATCTTTATTATTGTTGATGGCAAGATTAGTTTCATTTTATGTTTGTGTGAGTTCGCTAGGTTGTTACCATAATTAAAAAATATATATTTGATGAATCATGTGCAATAAATGAAGATAGTCAATATTTGACACCTAATATTATATATATATATATATATATATATATATAATTAATTTTACATCCAAGAAAAGTTAAGAGTTAAAAAGCACCCAAGGCAAGGTACCTTGAGGATAAGTTCAACCATCTCCAAAATTGTGTGGACATTTTCAACATTTATTCTTTCTTATTTTGATTTCAATTTAATGTTGCTTTCCTTTGATGGTTTTGTTGAATAGAATTTTTCACAAGACCCTTCAAGCATTCACATTATGATACAATTGCATGTATTGAAAGGATGCTCACTCCCCCATGTTAGGAGCACCGTTGATATGGAGGCATTGCCCTTGACCTTCCAAATGACTCCCTTCAATACATTGGAACAACATGAAAACTGGAAGGGCATGTGGACAACAAGTTGTCAAAAAAATTATACAGGGGTTTTCTGAGCTCAATTTTGCAATAGATTTCAAGATGAGGTTTTAGAAAGCATTGCCAATATAGATGTTAGATGGATGATACAAGGTTGTTCGCAATGAACTTAACAACTTCATGAGGAACATTAGACAACTAGGTCTTTGGATTATTTCGCAATCCCATGTTCATTCAAAGACTTCACAAAACGTAGGAATATTGTATTGTTGAATGAGCACTAGGTAGTGGGCCATTGTGCCGGTGTCCCAAGTATATTCAAACATCCTCTACCCAAAAGTGGGCTTTAACTTTAGAGTGCTTATGGAACCTTGTTAAATTAATTTAAATTAATTTTCTTGAGATGGGAGTCATTCTAAATTCAATATCTTTTGCTCCATTTGGTCCAAAATTTGAGGAATGCCAAACATGCACACTGCATTGTCAAAAGGTTTGCTAACAGTACCCAAAGCAAAGTGGGGGGGGGAAGGGGGCCACAGTGAACCAGCACCCACCAGTGCACCATCCACTGGATGCCTGTTATTACAGAGGTGTGGATGAACCTTAACTGAGTTAATATTTGGTTTCACCTGGGTAACCAATTCTGTAGGAAATAGGTCTCTCATATAGGTAAATGGGTAAGAAAATAGGCAACTACTAGGTATGTAGATGGTTTATACAGAGGCAAGGGCTGTTTTGACTACCTACCTACTAACAGCCTACTTGTGGGTTGTTAGTAGGTAGGTTAAAAAAAAAAGTAACTGAGGTAACAACCATGGTGAGCTAGGGAACTGGAACCCAACAGAAAACTGTTTCCTCACCACTTACCATTCATCCTTCATGGTGCGCTGGTGGGTGCTGCTGGTTAACTGTGGCTGGGGGAGGGGGGCATGATTTGGTTGGGTTACAACTAGTATTGTTATGGTATATAGACGTGTGAATAGTATCGACACTGGTAGCAAGGACCTTACCAATCTGCTATGAGTTAAAGTAATACCCACCTTATGCCAGTAGGGGTTAGCCAGGGATTGGATGTGATTCTAGCCTTGTACTAGTTTTATACCCGCCATGATATCAAGTATATACCAATTTTGTTTGGTTCATTGTTTTAAAAAAAACTATGGTCTCGGGTTTTTTTGGGGGGGAAATTTGACAGAAGCTTTAGGTAAGGGTTTTTTACTATTTTTCAATTATTTGATAGCCTCCAAATAAGGTTATTAGTAAATTTCCAAAATATAAATTTTTTTTGGTAGAGGGGTATTTTTAAAATTAAAAATGGAGGATTTGTGAAGAAAAAGGGATTTGTGTATTATTTATTTATTTATCAGGAGTAGGAAGTAAAACAACAATGAGCAATGAGCATTTGATTCTAATGAAATGGTGAAGAGATTTTTTTTGTGTTTTTTTCCCTTTGCGACATTGGCTGGACAATGCAATAACACAATGTGCTCATTGTTGTTGAGAATTGAAAGCTTGACATGGTGAATCAAACAAATCACAATCCACATGTTTAATTTTTATACCACAAGCTCATTCGCAAGCTTGTTCTCTGGTGTCCACACATGCCAGTTACAACCTCTATGGCCCCCCTCCCTCATGGGGCTTTCTTTGCATTGCATTTTTGGGTTACCATGTTCGCCGGGAAAATAAAACACCTCAAAGGCATCACAGCTTCTTCAACTCCATTGTAGGTTTACACAGTAGTATGGGCCCACTTTAGTAAAACTGAGGATAACATTGTGAATTAGAGGGTATTAGAGTTTCCGATTATTCAGCCAGTTTAGGTTTAGGGTTTAGGTACAAGGTTCGGGATCTTCTTCATACTTGGAATCAGGCCCACTGGTTTTTTTGAATGCCCATATGAATAACCTTCTAACACTAGTATACGCTTGCTTCATATCAGTCAGAAATAGAGAAATCCTATTGGATGAGAGCCATAAATTGGACCTACAGCCTTTAGATGAGTTTCTAAGACCAAAAAAGTGGCAAATCCAGGCTAAACCTACGTGGCACCATTTTGGAGAGGAAATCAATTGGTTCAGACCAAAAAGGAGAGCTCAAATGGAGAGCACATGATCTGAAGACCCAAGATGCAAAACTAGGGTCCAACTCAAGGATTCAATTCGCTTCAAACGAGTCCAAATTGGTTCCTAAGAATTTGGGCACTAGACCCCCATCTAAAGTGGGCCTTAATATATTATATGAGCATTGCAAGATACAATGGCTGCTGTGTAGGGCCTAGGACAACATAATTAGTTTGTGCCTCACCTCTTGGGAGCTTTATGTTTTTAAATTTATTTTTGGTTTTTGAAATTTGTAATGTCAACAAAGTAGAGACCCAAATTTGGCTATTAACCAGATATGAAACTTTTAAAAAATTAAGGATCCTTCTATATTCCTTGTTACCTACTAGGACATATTACAACAATCTGGGAATTTGGATATTTCTCCAAGGACTATGGGCCAATTTGGGCTTTTTTTTTCATGAAAAATCCTTTTTATATGGCAAAAAAATTTAATTTCAAGGTTTAAAAAAAAAGAGCGAAAAATCACTTCATGGCACTAGATATTGAAAACTGCTGTTCAAATGGTGGAATTGTATTATAATGTGATGAGAAGGCGCTTTGGAAAAGCTTAAAGATTGGACTCTAAAAGACCAAAAGTGATGTCCAAGGATTTTCCCAAGCTTTAAGTTGGCCTCAGGGCCTTTAAACGAGGGTCCAAGACCAAAAAGTGGCAAATTGAGGCTAAACCTACATGGCACCTGTTTTGGAGGGAAAATCAATTGGTTCAGACCAAAAAACAGGGCTAAAAGGAGAGCTCCTG